>Ga0099822_1006264_pt1 | contig 15520 bp, 10 predicted proteins | sample CowpeawhiteBW_FD_76839 | JGI IMG/M metagenome (GOLD analysis project Ga0099822, IMG submission 76839) | Root nodule microbial communities of legume samples collected from California USA - Cow pea white BW | ecosystem: Host-associated > Plants > Roots > Nodule | place: USA: California | collected...
AAAATAAAAAAAAAAAAACTAATAGGTAAAAAAGGCTCAACTTATTTAAAAAAAAAGAGTAAGTGTCCATATTCTAATTAGAATAAACAGTCCATTCATTATAACAAATATACTATTAATTGGAAAAGAATCACTAAATATTTTAAATTTATAAAATAAAAAATAAAAGATAAAATTCGTTGTTGGTAAAGGGTTATTGGCTAAACTAGTTTAGGTGTGATGTGATCGTGCTTACCACAAAGTTAGACTTAGACCACGGTCTAATGGAGAAGGGAATTACTTCTTTTATTGCTAAATCTTGATAATAAAATAACAAAATGAATTACAAATACATCAAAGGTGTTCTAAGTTTGATAATGAGTTGTTGTCAGTAATTTTTTTATTTATTATTATTATTTTCTTACACGGTTTTTCTTCACAGTTATATATTTTAGAATGAAGAAAAACCCTTCCTATAGTATATTTATACAAAAAATTGGTTATCTTATTTAAACTTTTGTTCTATGCCGAGATATTGTTCAAGCGAAATATCATCAATTTATAAGTTTTTTAAGAATATATCAGCTAATAAATTTTAAATTTGATCAATTGAAAAGTTAAAAGCTAGGCATAATTCAAGCACATTCTTTATATCGAACTGAAACTACTTGACGGATTAACTTTCCAGAAACATTACAAACAGGTGTATACTTTGATTTATAAAATTCGTGTAGCTTAAAAGGTTATCGAGAAAAAAAAAAGTTAAATATATTTTTAGTCCTTAAATTCTGCAAATACATAATTTAATATTTTAATCAATTTTTTTTAAATTTAAATTTATTTGATGTTTCAAACACATTTCATTTTAATATTTTAGTTTATTTATACTGTTTGGCATATGTTCATTCCGATATTAACTAAGAAACACGTCTGAAATGTTAAATAAATTTTAAAAAAAATTAGTTTAAAGGACTAAATCCATACATTTTTAAAAATAAGAGACTCAATTATATTAAGATTTCAAAAAAAAACTAATTCTAATATTCACTAAAAATTAAAGGACAAAAAACATATTTAACAAAAAAAACAGAGAAATAAAACAATAATTTTTATGTCAAGAATATTCCTTCTAGAATAAATTCCAACCTCTTTCAAAAAATTCATTCCAAAATAATAAATTTTATTGCGAAATATTTCAGAAAAGATAATTTGTGGTACAAACAAGTTCAAAAATTTGTTTAAAGGCATTTTGTATTTTTGGGCCTTGGAGCCCCTTCTCTTTTGTTAAGAAAACCAGAAACAAAAAACACACCTAAAATTAACGACGAATAAAGAAGCCAAAAATCGATAATTCTGGAAAGGGAACTAAAATACTTTCAATACCTTTGTTTTGACAAAGAACAACCTAAACAAACTATATTGAAAACAATAACATGGTAAAAATGTCTACATATTTTTTCAAGCATAGGCCAAAATTTGATTCAGTTTTCGCGAGGGAATGAAAGCTCAAATGAATGTTTCTCAAACTCACAATAATAAACATATCATTCAAACCCAATCTTACTCAAAACTGAAATCTTTCTATGCCAAAATTTAATTTCCACAAAATCAATGTTTGATAAGAGAACAACAAGCCCCCGCAAGAATTACATGCATGCTATGGAGGATATTGCTATACATATAAAACAATTCACATCAAAAACTGTTCCATATAAGGTGGAATATGGTTTTTTTTTCTTACTCTTTAGCTGCTGCTGCATTTAAAATCAATCTTTCCACATATCTGCAAACTCATCAGGCTCCAGAGGATTAGACATCTCATGCATTTTCCTCCTTGTCTTTGCTTTGACCTTCTTCGCAAACTTTCCAGACTTCTTCTTTTTCTCCAAAGCCCGAATCTATATCACAACCAGCAACCAATGACAGATATAATTATTAGTAGTAGAAAGCTTCAGAAATTCTAAGCATACATGAAAAATAAATTGATTGGTACCTGATTTGGAGATACATAGAATGGATTCTCATATAATGTTGGGCCTCCAAAACTGCCACCAAATATTTTAATTGGGTTCAAGCAGAACCGTGGACCCACCTAAACAAATAGTTTATACACAGATTAAATGAATGTTAGAAATTGAAAGATCAAAATACACATCAACAACCAGTTTTCAGACCTCAATCAATGTCATTTTATCAAGGCCTCCCCTTGGTAATTTGTCTGATTCATTATGATGAGCAGAAATCTGCAAGGGAATAAGGATGTAACTTTTCTCGGTAGGCATCAGCAACAGGCAGCACATAATACAATATTGTGTCATGAAAAAATTAATATTATATGGTTGGGGAAAATGAGACTACATCATGTTCGCATTAAACAGGAGTATTGCGAACAACTAATAATAACAATTATCTTCTACCGACTATGTCATGAGTATAACTGTTAACTCACCTTTTAGTCGCATTAAAGGCTAACAAAACCAAACTTATCCCCCTGATGTAGTAGAGAAGATGACTTGGGATCAAATCCGAGGAAATGGTGCGTGTCAAGTTTTAGATTGTAAAATTAATCCTTTCTAAAATGAATGATAATGCAAATGGGGGAAAAAAAATTAAAACTAAATGAAAGTATTTGAATGAATCTACATGCATGATGTTTAAATGCTAAAAAAAATATGACTGATGCAGAATGATATTAACAATGCAGAATTTAAAGGTTAAATGCAAGTGACTAATCTATTATCACCCACAATGATATGCATTTAGAGTTCAAAAACAGAAGCAAGAATTAAATGGCATGCATGAGAACCTAAGCTAGGCAGATAGGGATGGAATGTATTGAATATAGGAATTGAGATTAATCTTCCTTGTGTAGAAAATACACATAGAGTCTGTATTTATAATCACGGTTGTCAAAATCGCGACACAAAACGTAAGATCGAACGAGTCTACGATCTTTTGCATCCTCTCCGATCCACTTAAAACACGCGATCTTCAAGGATCGTCGTTGTAAATCGCAACTCGGCTGGGAGTGGCCCCTTCCAATCGCGACGGTGCTAATCCCTTCCAAACAGTGAGGAAAAAATGAGCAGACCTTGTGGCGACAGTGACAACTGTAGCAACAGCGCCCTCTATCACCAGCGTCGAGTCTCACGACAACATTGACGGCGACTTTCGCATCTCACAGCAGCAGCTTTGCATCTCGCAACAGCAGCACCAGCAACTGTGGTTTTACTGTGCAGGTTTTACTTTTGAGAAACATTGGGCTTTTTGAAAGTTTAAAAAATTAGGTTAGAAATTTAGGGTTTTTGGAAATTAGGTTAAAATTTGTTGTTGTCGCTACAATGCGAAGCTGGCTATTGTTGCTGTCGCTGCGATGCGAAGCTGGTGCTGTTGCCGCTACGAGATGTAAAGGTGGTGCTGCCGCTGCGAGATGCGAAGCTGGTGTTACTGTTGCGAGATGCGAAGCTGGTGCTGTTGTTGCGAGATGCGAAGCTGGTGCTGTTGTTGCAAGATGCGAAAATGCTGCTGCTGCTGCGAGATGCGAAAGTCGTTGTCGACATTGCCGTGAGACTCAACGCTGGTGATAGAGGGCGTTGCTGTTACAGTTGTCACTGCCGCCACAAGGTCTGCTCATTTTTACCTCACTGTTTGGAAGGGATTACCACTGTCGCGATTGGAAGGGACCGTATCGCCGGAAACGCCATTCCCAGCCGAGTTGCGATTTACAACGACGATCCAACACGATCCTTGAAGATCGTGTGTTTTAAGTGGGTCGTGATTTTGACAACCATGGCAGCAGCGGAAGACGCCATGGAGGAGAGAAATAAACCCTAAAAATTGGAAGTGCTCCAATGAAAACACGAAGCCCAGATTTGGAATGCCGAGGTTGAGGCGAGTACAAACGTGCGATCGCCGGTCAAAACTGAACCTCTGGCGATGGTGGCGGCCGACGACGGCGGACGGCGGTGGACAATGCTGGCAGTGGACCAGAGACAGAGGCAGGAAAAACAATCCTTAAGCTCTAGTTACCATATTAAATATAGGAAAAATAGAAATTGAGATTAATCTCTCTAGTGTAGAAAATACACATAGGGGTTGTATTTATAATAAAGAACATATGGGCTAAGCCCAAAATACATATGAAGAATAATAACAATAGGAACAGAAAATAAGATATTAAAGATATCTTAACAGAATGTGAATGCAAAGATGATCTAGAATAGTCTATAATGATGGTAATGAATGATGGATGCAAACTAACCAAGCAAAGACTAAGCAGACTCAAAATAGCTATTATGAGCAAAATATGACAGCCACTCAGAAAATAGACGCAGCACCGAAAATCAAATATTTACTGCATATATTCTGGTTCAGAACAGGTTTTGGGTTCCTATGCAAATGCAAAAGTCTAAACAAGTGTAGTATGATGCTTATGCATGGAAAATGCAAGTTGATAAAGAGGACCTATGCAGAAACGAAAATTACCTATTAAAACCTAAGAAGACAATTTTAACTGCACCAGTAAAATGAAACCAATGCGGATTATGTTTTCACAGTGCAACAATGCAGAATTCACATATGCAAATGCTAATGGATATCAATTATATACAGGAAATTGAAACTTGAAATGAGTATAGTGCAGAACAATAAAAAATCAGAAATGCAGATGAAATGTAAGTGCAAGCATACAATCTCTATGATCCTATTCCTAAACTGTTGAATATGAACAAACTGCAGAAAACTTAAATCCAAAGAAGGCAAATTTTACACGACCCTAATCACAAGACAACAATAGCACATGCCATACATATGGCAAAGTAAAATCAGTGACAACATTAAAGTAAATTTAGCAGAAAGGTATAGCTGTGAAATCAAAAGTGACACTGTAAACTCATTATAATGCATTTACAATAAAATATTTTATACTGGTAGTAGATCAAATTTAAACTCATTATAGTGGTCAAACATCCTCCATCTTCAAAATTGTTGTGGTTAAGCATTCTTTATATATTATTGAAGTCTTTTCAAAAACTAATCCTTTAAATTGAAATGTACTGACAGAAACTTTTGTTGATTCTTCAGTAATGTTTCTAAGAAAGTAAAGGACAAAAGGTTGAATATGCTCGACCCAAACTTCACTTTAATCATTTAACCTGTGACTAATAATAGCAATCGACGTATTTATAATCACAATGTATACACTTAATTTGTTTAGAAGTAGGCAGAAAAGATGCTCCTAATAGCGATCTCCAGATTTTAACCTCTATATTAATGCAATAGTAAAGGACACTCTTCACATCTTGTGCAAATACAAACACAAACCTGGTAATTCCGGAACCATATGTGGTCATCAGCTATTGAGAAAACAAAAACATGATCATGGAAGGGTTTAGCCTTTCTATGGTCCTTTGGTATTTCAAATATCTAAACAAAAAGAAAGAAATAGTATATCAGAAATTATCAAATCAAATACAGTAAACAGACAACAGTATCAGAAATAGAGAGAACTGCACACAGAAAAATATACATTAAACAGAACACGGCTTACTCAATCCAAACTACGTAAAAGTAGATGGACATAACAATAACATCAATTGAATTTTCTCCGATCAGACACAATAAATTGAGCAAAAGCTCCTAGGCAGATATATGACAACCAAAATGTATGATCCCAGTTACATTGGTAAAGAGCACATGAAGCAGTTCTTAATTAGGCCAGAAATTCATGGTGTACAACTTCATGAACCTACAAACTAAGATGAAATCATCAAGCTAGCCTTTACCTTATGAAAATGCAAATACCAAAGTAATCAACATAAGTTAAGATTTCCTATTTCCTCGGATGAAACTAGATGGACAAAATCGAAAAAAACTTGCAACGAAAGAAACCACCCACATACCTGTAATAACATCTGCTTTAACAGTCTCCAATGTGCATCCTTTTCAAAATTTGCAGAAAACGTCAAAAGTGGTCGGGAACCTTTTAGGTGATTTCCCGTTAGTTTCAACTCCTCCATTGTATGCACTGAAAAAGCAGTGGAGGAAAAACGAAAATCACTAAAAGTGTATAAAAAATGGTCGAGATAGATAGAGAGAGAGAAACAAAAAAAATCATAATTCACTGGGAAGAATAACCAGTGATGCCTAGAGTATACAGACATCATAACTCACTCTACATAATGGGAGCAAGCAAACTAGTGCATTATTAACAATACGACAATGACGGGATCACAAAACTACCTGCACTAACTAAAAATTTTACAGATGGGCCACTGGGGCATTTGGCCATCCAGAGATAAAGATCTTTTTGCTTCCTGCACTGAAATTGATACGAAAAAACGAGAGCAGACACCATTAGAATATAACAAGTTGACCAGACTCAAACTCATGACTACCATATTGTATTGAGATAGCATCAACAGTTGTAACCAACAAAAGAATTCCCCTACCTATCAGCATGCTTCACATTTTCCAAATAGTGCAAATATAATGCAAATACTAGTCTAGAGAACAGCACAACACATCAATCCTAAATTATTGAAGTAACACAGCACTGAAAAAACTCTGTGTTGTTGCATATAAATAAAATACCTCAAAAAATAAACACGAGGAACAACTTTTGAGCTCAACAAGCTCGTTAAGGGTAGCGCCTTTAGTTTCCTTTGATTCTACCTTGTTATCCTTCTTGCAATGCGGCATAAGTGACACCAAGTTCAACATCAAATGTCGGTACCTACAAATTAATGCAAAATAAACACTCCACCCATGAATACCATACACCATAACAATATACAAAACCGAATTCACTATACAAGGTGTCTGTTCTTTAAACTTTGCACATCAAGACACAAAAATAGAGTAATCCAAACTAGAAAAAGCACACAAAAATCTGTAACTAAAAGTTATGGGGTGTGTATTAGGTTGTACCTGTAACTGATGCGTCTAGAGCAAGTGACCAAGACCTTCTCTTTGTTCCTAAATATTGGTGAAACAACCTTATTGTCGTCCACTTCATCAGTGACTTGACTCTTATCCTTCCAACCCAAAAGGGTCCTCGCTGGTCTCTCTGGGGCAGCATCTTCCTTTTTGGGCTGTGCAACAACTTCACTACTCTCAATGCGCTTTCTCTTCTTTCCCATTTTTATTGCTTCAAAATCTGCCAAAACCAAAAATGGTAATCACAAAAACATAAAAAAAATTGTCAATGACCCTTGTCCTGGCATAAAGCGAAAGCCAAACGACATCATATAACTGCTCGACTTTTCCGGTTAAATTCATACTAGGCTTACGTATATCAAGAAAAGGTGCTTTTGCCAATTCTATAACATTCCGAGTAAATGACGAATGATTAGTACGAATCTTAAATCCTTCTAAAATAGAAGCAGTAGAAGAAAAAGTAGAAAGAAGATTAGTATTCTTAAAGCCAGCACCACTAGAACTAGCATCTCTTTCATTCAAAGACAGATTCAGTTAAAGCGAAGAAGATCGTTGTTCTTCTCGACTAACTTGACTACTTCGTTGAATGTAGTCATGTTAGGGTCGCGAACACTCATGTACCCTAAAGCAGTGTAGTTAGAATCGTAAGAATCGTACGGTCCGAATAGAATCGCGATTCGTTACAAAATTCTCCCCTAGATATAACCTGAATTGTTCGTGATGAAGGAACAAAAACTGAAAAAAATCCGAAAGAACCACGTAGGAAAAGAAACTCAACGAAAATGAAAGTTCAGGGGAAAAGATAAACAGTGAAGAAAAAATGAACAGTGGAGAAGATGAACATCAACTAATAGAACCGCAGAGAATAAACGCACATGTGGAGATTGAAAAACTGGATTGAGATTTCGCCCGGTGGTGGCTACGAATGGATGAATGAGTGAGTTGCTACAATGGCGCAAAGGGTTTTTCTGCACAAAGGGTTTTAGAGTATTTAATTTTATATTATATGTTATTATTATTACATTATAATTTTAATATAGTATATAACAAATAATATATATTTAGTTATTTTATTTTTAATAAAGTGAAATTACACAAAATAAAAAATAATTCTAGAGTCTTTTTATTTTCTTCCATACTAACCAAATCGCAGAGAAGAACTCCGAAGAAGAAATGAAGCTGCAAACGCTGCTGATGAAGTCACTCTCAGTTTGTTCTCTACCAGCTTCTGCTTCCACCCTTCAACAAATTGCCCTCCATCAACCAAAAGGTGTCATTTTTTTCTCCTTCTCCCCCCGAATGTTATGCATGTATTTGGGTTTTTTTGTTCCTCAGTGAGAGAGTGAGCTTTTTGTTTCTCACTAGTTCAATTTACCAACTTTTTTAAATTAAAAGGAGTTTTGGAGAGAAGGGTAATTGAATGAGGGTTTTAAGTTGTAGTTCTCGTAATCGAAATTGCAGAAAATTATGGGCAAATGTTGTTCATGCAGTTACAGAGAGTTCTGTACTAATATCTTAAGCTTCGAGCTAAGAAAAACGTGGAACGTTTTTGAAGAATGGTTATTTTATTGATTAATGATGTTTTACTGAGAAAGCAGGAGGTGCTATGGATTAGTTCAAGAGTCATACATGGGAAAGTCATATTCTTTTAAACTCACTGAATGATTTTATGAATAGTTTGGGTTTGGTAGGTGTTGCAAAGGTTGTGCTGAAAAGGGGGAAGACACAAATCTTTAAGGATGGAAACCCTATGGTGTACAGTGGAGCTGTTGATAGAATAATCGGGCGGCCACCTCCTAAGACTGGAGATGTTGTTCTTGTAGCAGATGGGACCGAGAAACCAATTGGATGGGGCTTGTACAACTCGGTTTCTATGTTCTGTGTTCGGCTCATGCAGCTTGAAGATGAAGCTACAAGGTTTGTATATATATGTATATGTATGTGTATATGTATATGTAATGTATGTATATGTATGTATGTATATTATGTGTTTCTTGGCAATGTGCTACCATGCTCAGCACAGCCTTGGTGCCCATGCAAGTTTGCTGTGCCTCATTTGCAGCTATGAGACATGGTGGAAAAGGCTGTGATACTGATTGATGATTACAAAAACACTTGGGGGAACTCACCCTTCAATGATAATACTAAATGGGAAGAATCAAACACTTGAATACCCTAGCGGCATCCCATAATACCCAATTCCCTGTGATAGCATTGTTCTTGAGAACTGATGTCTCGGCAACTCACACTCTTTAAAGTTCAGGGAGTGATTTCCTTTTTGGTTAGAACCTTCCACTGGTCAAAACCCTCCTTAGTAGCCCTTTCCGAGACACAAAAGGCAACTCTAATACTATTCGATAAGATCCTTGGGGAAACCACAGCACAAAAGCTAACTATTGTGATTAGGGAGCTCAAGACCTTATATACCCCACAATAGAAGTCCACACTTATTGAGTCAAGTCCTTTACATTGCATTTGGATTGGATCTAACAAAACCTTTGATAATAATGTTCTATTAGCATGACATCATTACCAAAACGTGAATTGCTTAAGCTATGAAATTCTGGTCAGATAAAAAATCTTGACATGATAATATTTACCTGAGAATATATTTTCCTAAATTTCATAAGAATTGCAATAATGCCTGAATAACTATAATTCTTAACATTGCTTTTCCATTGCATCGCTAGACCTCTGATCATTAATTCTTGATAATACAGTGATTCATATTGTGCACTGAATATGGAGAAACTGATTGAAACAAGAATTGATGCAGCTGTTGAAGTACGTAGAAGGTTGGGTCTTCCATCAGTCCACACAAATGCATACCGTCTAATCAACAGTGAGGGTGACAGGTGAGAGATGAAGGCTTTAACTTTTCTTTTTATGTTTCAAATTGTCAACTTTAATGTACCCTATCAGGCGCTCATTTATGCTAAAAAAATAAGAGTAAGGATCAGAATATGGATTTGATTTGTAGCACCCTTGCCAATGTGGCAAGGTGCATAGGATGGAGGGGGAAATGGTCAGAGTGCAAAGATAAAGGGGAGGGGAAATTTGGGAAAATGGCAGGGAGTCATTGGGTGTGTTTTTGGTGGAGCCTCTGGTGTGAGTGATTCTCATCTAACTTAGATTATTAGTTAAGTATGCTATATGTTAAACTTCATTTCATGATTTTCTTTAATAATACACATAGCATGCCTGCGTTTACCATTATGGCTACCAACCACTTTATAAATTGATGTATCATATCTTCTTTATTTTGCTAAGTGGGAAAGAAAACTGAGTCAAATAGTGACGAGACCATGTGTTTGAATGATGTGGAGTTGATTTATATAGGCTAGTTATATTAATTACACATAATGAGAATACTAGGTTTCCTCTATATCAGATAATCTATCTCTATAGAATTGCTATGCAATAAATACATGATATTTATCTTTATTTTCAAATCTTTTCTTGGGATGTTAACAATAATGTAGTTTTGCACAGCCAAGTACCAACAGTACATGGTATTAATATCTGGCACATGTTTTACCAGATGCATATATCTCTTTTTACTTGAATTTCTATCCTTACAGCTTCAAATGCAAAGTAGGTCTAATCATGAAGATTGCATGATTTTGAATTGGGTTTGACTGTTCCCTACAGGTTATCAGGATTGATAATTGATGTCTTTGGAGATGTAGCTGTTGTAGCATCATCTGCTGCTTGGGTTGAGAAATACAAATCAGAGATAGAGGCATGTCTCGGGAAAATCAATTATATCAATCATATAAATTGGAGGCCATCTGTTGATATTTTGAAGGAAGACGGGGTGAATGAATCTGAATTAAAAGAAATGCCTCCATCTACATGTCCTGAAAGAACAAAGGTATGCAACGATCAACAATGCAATTTTTTTCTTTACTTAAACCTTGGGGGCAGGGCATACGTTGTTTTGTATGGGAAAGGCTAAGCCTGAGTTTGATCTTAGTAAAGGAACATGTATTCTGCATAGTCAACAGCCTTACTATTTTCTTCATGGTTTCTTTGCAGTCATCAAATTGATGTGTGGCACAAAATAAATAGCACAAACACAATAAATAATAAGTGCTCTATAAGGTTAATCACAAAGTTTGAAGAACCACTGAATCAACCTTCTAACATGTATGTGTCTAATGAAAATGTAATTGAACAGAACTTGTTAAATGGAAGCTGTGATGTTTTTACAGAAGGACGAAAATAGCACACTGGAATTTCCATATTGAGTGAACTTAATATATTCTTTTGTGTTTTGTTATTCTCGTATTATGTGCATCACTTGTATATTTTTGCTCCACAATGTGTTATAGTCATATAAGGTGTCCAGAACTAAGGATCTGAAAAATATGACCTGCATTTTCACTTCTTAAAATATTTTCTTGTGAGTGTGTGCAATTTGCTGATTTGCTGTGTGTCAGTGTGTGCTCATGAAGACATGAAATTTACTGATTTGCTGATTTGCTGATTTTGGGACATGTTCTTTCTATCTGTCAGATTGTGGAAAATGGAATTGTATACACAATTTCACTTAAGGGCCAGAAGACAGGATTTTATGCAGATCAGCGTGAGAATCGGCAGTTTATATCAACAATTTCAGATGGTCTAAAGGTTCTTGATCTTTGCTGCTATAGTGGTGGTTTTGCTCTAAATGCTGTGCGTGGAGGTGCTTTAAATGTCACTGGTAGGTTATATGTTGTTAGTTCTCATTTTTTTTTTCTAATAAGTGTCACTGCTTACGATTGACATTATAATGCTGTTGATACTTTGCTGTTTTACTGTCTCATGCTTGAAATTTGGAAAGGAAGGATGCAGACACCTTACCATTCTTGAGCTAGTGATGTTAAGTATACCGACTCTAATACAAACTTGGAACTAAACTTCTCATCCTGTTAGACAAGAAGATCAAGAATTGGAATGAAAACTTAAGAGTGGGAATAGCTGACTCTATAGTTTGTCTCCCTACACGATATATAGGCCCACCCTAATATGTTACAATAACCTAAGAGCTATTCTGTATCACTGCCAATAGTTTCTTTTTTCTTTTTTCTTAAAAGTAGGTGAATTTCTTTTTACTGGCTTGAAATACTATGAGTCTTCAGAAGTAGATTTAAAATTCATCAGTAGCAATTGAGATTTTTCTTTTTATATTATAATAATCTTCTAAAAAGTCTTTGCAGGAAACAAATATATACAGTGATAGTTTATTTGATCAGTATTACACTGTGGCTACTGAACTGATTTAACAAGTCTGATTATTCCAACATCCTTGTTAGGTATTGACACATCACTGCTAGCTTTGGAGCTTGCTAAAGAAAATGTTGTACTCAACAGCATTGATCCTGGAAGAATATCCTTTTTGAAGGAAGATGCAACTGAATTTATGAAGGGTGCTCTCTTGAGAAATGAATCTTGGGATATTGTCATCATCGATCCTCCTAAACTAGCACCAACAAAAAAGGTACCAATTATGACAGCAAACATATTGTTATGTTACACCATAAGTTTACACTTGGGTTTTAGCTGAGGTGACTAAGGACTATAGAGGTCAAAGTGATGCAAATTGGTTTTAGGCTTTACACTTTAGTTGGGTTTATTGAATGAAATGCTTGTGGATGCAAAATGAGTATGTTAATCCTACAATTGGCAGGACCATTGTTTCTTCTGCTCAGAGTTTTCTATCTTTGAATGTTTTATCACCTTACAGGTTCTACACAGTGCATCTGGCATGTACAGGAATTTGAATTCCCTTGCCATGCAACTCACAAAAAGAGGTGGTTTTCTGATGACCTGTTCCTGTTCTGGAGCTGTGACCCAAAGTGGAATATTTCTACGCATTCTTCAGGTAAGTTATATGCTTTAGATCTAAAACCTGGGTTCATCAGCCAAGACTTTTTGTTTTTTCCATGATTTTTGAAGGTCAACCAGTTTAAGAATCCCAATTTTATGTCCTTGTTTTATCAACAGACAGTGGATAATTTTTGAATAATAAAAGAAAATGTTCAGTGAAATATTTAGCCTTTGCTTTAGAACATATTGCACTTCCCTTGTATTAAGTTATGCCAAACAACTTTCAATCTCCCTCTGGTTTTAAAATAAACACCCACCTCTGTTATGCTTAAATGACATTCACATTCTTGCTGGTTTTTAAATATACATTCACCTTTCTTATGTTTTTAATAAATGATACTCAACTTCTTCCTACTTTTTATAAACTGACTCATACTTCTCTTATTTTATTTAAAAATATCATAATGACCAAAACTTAAATAAAAATTATGAAAATTAAAAATTAAAGTTTTAAAATGAAAAAAGTTTAAGCTTTTTTTAAAAAATGAAAGGGTTTTTTATAAACAAAAAACTACAATATTTATTTTTTATAAACAAAGTAAGGTGAGTGTCACTTTATTAAAGACATAAGAGAGGTGAATGTTATTTATTAAAATCATGAGACAAGTTAATGTCTTTTTAAACCATAGTGAGTATGAGTGTCATTTAATAAAAAACATAAAAGAGATAATTGTCTTTCTCTGGACTATAGGATATGTTAGCATCATGTAAATGTAATTTCCCTTTGTTTAATCATCACTTATTTTTCAAAAATTGTTGAATACCAAATTTCGTGGCTGCCAGTTTTTGTGCAAGTTTTTCCAAGACGATTCAAGTTCTTTGGTTTAAGTTGTACAGGAAAAGCAAAAGTATAACAAAATGTTATCTATATTTAATTTTAGTTAGCTATCCTCAATATTTTTTGTTCAGATATATTCATATTCATGAAAAATATTGTGCAAATTTTATTTATCTGTTTATAAAAGAAACATTGATGACAAAACATGAAAGACAAACATTTCAGCAAGTTCTGATGCTGAAATAAAATAGAAACATTATTAATAGAAATAAAATACCAGGATTCCTTTTCATTATTTACTAAAAGGGATTTAATCATACTACTCTAGCATTTTTGGTAAGCATACTCTAGCATAAATTTATTTGATTGTAATTAATTATAACAAATTAATGGCTCTGTTTTGATGAGAAAATTTTTGTGGCTTTGGGATCACATAGCATTAAATTAAAGAATACTTACTAATTCCTTACTCACAAGAACTTTCATTTTAACTTGATTTCTTTTAAATTTGTTAAGCAACCTTGGATGTATATACTTATAAGCAATTTCTATAAAATCTCTAAGAATCTTCTATCTCTTTATTAGGGTGCAGCATCTATGGCTGGTAGAAGAATCACTGTTCTCAGACAGTCTGGAGCTGCATGTGATCATCCTATTGATCCATCATATCCTGAAGGCGCATACCTGACCAACATTCTTGTGAGAGTTTCATGAGTAATGTATTTAAGTGATTTCATTTCATTCATTCAAGTTTTTTTTTTTTCATTTAATTATTTATTTTAATGCAACTTTGCAAAATATCCTCACACCAGATTCAGTGAAAAAACATGCTTTCAACATCAGTAGAAAGGAAGAAAAAATGGTGATAGGTTTGTCTTAGTTATTGTCATACTAAATTTTATCATGGAAAATGGAAGCCCCTTTTGTTTTCTTGTTTTCCTTAAGCATAAATTTTATGATATTTCTCTTATAATTTTTTAAATTTATATTTTTTAACTTGTGTATAAATTAATTTTAATTTATAAAGAAGTATATTCTATTCTTTTTTAATATCTCTTATAAAATTTTTAAAGAAAAAATTGTCTAAATTGATTTTAATATATTGGGATTGTTTTGTAGTAGCCTGTTGGGTCAAATTTCATAAACCAAATATTAGCCATAATAGGATTGAGTTTAACTTTATTTAGTAATTTGACTCGATTATAATTAGATAAGGTTGAATTATTAAATTTGATAATAATTGTTTAACTCATCAAAAAAGACACTTTAAAATAGTATCTTCATTCTTAATTTTTGAGCAGGAAGTAGTTTTGCACTTATAATACCAGAAAGTTAAAATAATAATAGTAAATTTATTTTACAATTCAATAAATGGACCTCTTAGAGAGAAAACTTTACATGATCTCCTACTACAATATTAATATTTACTTGTAATAGTATGTGTAATATTAAATGTTTAGCAATAATATTCATATGATAAAATTTCAAATTAGAAGAGTTTTGGTAAAATATCTCATTAGGGGGAATTGTTTTTTTTTTCCAATGTCTTTCTTTGTAATTAATACATTAATTAATAGGTTTTCATGCCTACGTTAGATGAGCAATCAACATTGCCCTGTATTCAATACAACGATTTAATCCTTTCTAGAAGATTTTATTTATTTATTGTTTTTAACGTTAAAAATATTATTAATTATTCTTTTGTCTACTAATCCTTCTATTTTTAACTTCATTTTAATTATATATATTGTGGTACAGAAATAATTTCTTTTATAATCATTTAATTAAGATAGAGAAAATTTATTAGTTTATTTTCTGTATGAATAATTTAAATGGAGAGTATTTGAATTTGAAAAGTGATAATAATATATATATATATATATATATATATATATATATATATATATATATATATATATATATATATATATATATATATATATTTATTTTTATTTA
>Ga0099822_1006265_pt1 | contig 15519 bp, 12 predicted proteins | sample CowpeawhiteBW_FD_76839 | JGI IMG/M metagenome (GOLD analysis project Ga0099822, IMG submission 76839) | Root nodule microbial communities of legume samples collected from California USA - Cow pea white BW | ecosystem: Host-associated > Plants > Roots > Nodule | place: USA: California | collected...
ATACAAAGATTAAATTGAGTCTCAATCTAAGGAGGACAATATTGCTTCATTTTTACAAAAATTGGGACTAAATTGAAACTAAAAACAAATATAGGGACCAAATTGAGTCACTTTGACACGTGGTACAACTGTGAAGTGACACGTGTCAAAAATAAAAATTAAAAAATATATATTAAAAAATTCAAAAAAACCAGAAATTGACACGTGGCGTTGACTTAACACCATCTGGTCATATTTAACGGTGAGAACCAAATTGAGTCATTTTTAAGAAAATGAGGACCAAATTGAGACAACGAAAAACTTGAGGACCAAACTGAAATTTCATGACAAATAGAGGGACTAAAAGAGTAATTTAACCAAAAAACTTTGCTTGGCTTTCATCAACACGGAGGGGAAGGGAAGCCATTGCTTGAATTTTTGGAGACAAAAGTCCAAGAACCCATCTTGGGAAGAATTTGCAACAACATTGAATGGAGATTTGGAGGCAACTTTTCCAATTTGTTTGTGGGTTTTGGAGGTTCAAAAGGTATAAAAAGTGTACTCCTGACCAAAGCAATGAATCATGATGATGATTATGATGAGCTTCATCTTGCTCAACTATTTGTTTTAGAAGATGTGCATAGTGGGAGAAGGTTGTGGAAGCACAAGCACTAGAGCCACCACAAGGGTTGGTGCAATGGCCAAAGGGCAAGTCCAAAGCATCCATGTAGGAAGATATTTCAACAATACACGACTAGATTCCTGAATTCAACATTGAAGACAAAGTTAGGGAAAAAGAAGGGGTACTTGAAAGTGTCAGAATATCGAGACAAAATAGAGTATACTATATGACATAATTTTTGTGTTTAGAAGAGCTTGAAGCTTGACTTTGCACTCTTCAACCTCCTTGTCGGGCCGCATAACATATCTTTAACATAAATATGAGAGATGGAAGGAAATATACAATAAAGAGACGAATTAAAGGAGATATCTTGGGAGTAATTATTGAGATTCCTAATTAAAGACATTTATACACATTAATATCCCCCCTTCAAATGGATGTTGGTAAGTTAACCTGCAACAATTTGTCAACAAGAAACTAGTGACATTGTCTAGTCATAGCTTTGGTAAATATATCAACAACTTGAAGATCATTAGAGATGTAAGGGAGAAAGATTTTTTTTTAATCAGCAATGATAAATATGAATTGAAAATGGACAATAAGGATGCCCCAACCCTTAAAAAAAAGAAAAAAAGAAAGAAAGAAGAAGGAGAAAGATACTTTCATTTACAAGAGTAAACCCAAACAACTACTCGTAAAACAAAACATAGAAGAAAAGATAAAGGCCCACGAAAATCCCAATAGAATAACAAGGACCTTTTACATCAAAGCTTTCACTATATCAGCATTCGAGGTTAAAACCTTAAAAACATGACTATTGGCATCTGCGTGAAACCTTGGTAATACATCCTAGTCCTGAGCATATTCCTTCAATAGGTAGCATAACATCCTTCCTTCCAGTTTTACTAATGAATCTGCATTAGAAAACCCGGAAACACAGGAAAAAAGGTGTTGTTTTGTATAAACCCTTATGTGTTAAACAAACCATGAAACTCAAATCATCATTCACCTTGTTGTTTTTCTGCTTAATTAAAGGAGGAATATACATTTAAAGAATGAATAGACATGTGATTGGGCATAAATACCAATCAGAATAAGAGAAAGTAGTCATTGAATACTTATTCGTGATCCATGCCCAAACTCTAGTTTGTGTTAATATAAAAACTTCCTCATCATCTACTTTTGCATTTCTAAAAATGACATTATTTCTATGATCCAAATGTCCCAGACAATAGCCAACCACATGCATCGACACACCTGATTACGTTTATTGCTAAGTCCAATAAGCTCAAACTGCTAAAAAAAATGACTCAATGTCTCATTAGTAACATCACACAAAACACATGTATTGCTTCCTAACCGTACTCCCCTATTATTCAGATTATCACATGTCGACACTTTATTAATAAGCACTCTCCATGCAAAAAATTAACTTGATGGCAAACTTTTAGTTTTCCAGAACACATCATATCTAAATCCTGGGTGAGCACTACTTTCGAACATTAACATTCTGTAAGCTAATTTGACTGTGTATTCTTGTGTTTCGTCGTCCCTCATCATCCTTTTATTTATATAGATTTGTCCCTTCTATTTGTTTGGCCAAGTCAGAAATCATAGTTTTCTCCCACTAAAACCAACATCTTGTCCAAGGTATAGACCACATCCCAAAAACCAAAATCCCCTAAAGTGCCTTGCTTCAAGATTGTATTCGTATATAGTCTTGGATACATTTCCTTTAGCGGTTTCTCCCCAATCCAAATATTCTACCAAAACTTTATTTTATTACCTTCACCTATGCTCCATTTTATGTTTATGGTGAACCATTATCTCTTTGTCTACCACCAGTTATTCTCCTAATATCTCTCCACCATTAAGACTCGTGATTTGAATCCTTACCGTCATCTAAAGTTCTCCATGATCCATACTTAGATTCTAAAATGTCTTTCCATATCCTTGTATGATCCTTTCTAAGTATCCACTTCCATTTTCCCAATAAAACCATGTTAAAACATTTTAAATCCTTTACTCCAAGACCATCCTCTTCTTTAGATTTACTAATGGAATTCCTCTTTACCCATGTAATCTTCCTTCCTTCCTAACCCCCACCCTCATAGGAAGTCAATTTGTTTTTCTTTAATTGTTTTCTCCAAACTAACAGGAATTTTAAACAATGATAAGTAATATAGAGTTATAGAAGATAATACCAAATTTATGAGTATTACTCTACCAGTATAAGATATATACTTTCCTTTCCAAATAGTTAGTCGTTTTCTTCTTTTTGTGATCATATCTTGCCAAAAATCTTTTCCCCTATGGTTTGCCCCTATTGGTATGCCCAAATATTTAAAAGGCACCTTCATAACACTACAATTCAAAATGTTTGACCATGTTATCCTGAACGCCCATGCTTCCTAGTTTACTTTTGTTAAAGTTGATCTTAAGGCCAGACACTATTTCAAAAGCATCTAAGGATACTCTTTATGACCACGATGTTTTGTTTGTATGTAAAGGAGAGAGATGACATTGTTGTTCAAGGCTTCACGATATAATGACAATCCACTTCAATATGCTTTGTACGTTTATGGAACACATGATTTGTAGCAATTTGAATAGTACTTGTATTATTAGTATGAAGAGTTATAGGAATAGATTATGAAAAACCAAGCTACTCCAAAAGACGACATAACTACACAACATCAGCAACAACAAACGACATTGAACGATATTCAGCCTTAGTAGAAGATTTAGAAACACGATCTTGTTTCTTACATTTCCAAGAAATTAAGGCACCGCCAAGAAACATACACTAACTTTTAGTAGACCTACGAGTATATGGGTATCCTACCCAATCAACATCGCTTTACGCCATAAGTTGTAAAGTGGAGTCTTTGGGAAAGAATAATCCACATGTAAGTGATCCTATAAGATAACGAATAATGTGTCGAACAACAGAAAAAAGAAGATGTCAAGGAGCCGACACAAACTAGCTAGATGAACAACATACAAAATTTCAGGTCTAATAGTTGTTAGGTAGATAAGGCTTCCTACCAAACACTGATAGAGAGTGGGATCAGGAAAAAAATCTCCTTCATCCTTCATGTATTTAACATTTACTTCCATAAGAGTATGAACTGAAGTCTTTCCATCTAGATCCACCAAATTGATCAAATCTTAAATGTATTTTTGTTGATTTTAAAAAATGCTATTGGATCGATGATGTACCTCCAATCCTAAAAAGTATGCGAGTTGAACAAGATCTTTCAATGTGAAATGTTACATGGAGCTCAACTTGCAACTTAGTAATTAACCCTTGATCAGTACTCGTAATGATGAGATAATCCACATAAAACAAAATGAGAACGATACTCGTAGGAGACTTGTGAAAAATGAGAGAATAATCATATTGACTCAATGTGAAGCATAACTTAAGTAGTAGTACAAAACTTCTCAAACCAAGCTTGAGGGGACTTTTTAAGGCCATACAAAGATTGTCGTAGTTTACAAACATCAATAGAAGTAGAAGGACCAGAAGGAAGTCTCATGTAAATTTCTTCTTTTAGATCATCATGAAGAAAAGAATTCTTAGCATCTATTTGATGCAGTGGCCAAGATTGAGAAACAATAATAGCAAGAATGGTCTGAATTGTAGTCATCTTAGCAACATGAGCAAATGTCCTATCATAACCAATCCCATACTCCTTTCTATTACCAAGAGCCACTGATTGAGCTTTTTTGTAATCCAAAGAGCTATCAGAACAAAGCTTGATTGGGAACACCCATTTACTTCCAATAGGTTTGACCATAGGAGGATAAGACACAATGTCTCAAGTGTGATTTTCTTGAATTGCTTGTAGTTCTTCTTGCATTATCTTTTTCCAACATTCATGTTCCATAGCTTGTTTATAACTAGAAGGAATAGAAATAAAAGACAAGGTAGTGGATAAAGGGACATGTGTAAAGAAACCATATCAATTAGGAGGTTAAAGCAACGAGTGGACCTACAAAGAGGTAAGATAGACAAGACAAGATCTAATGTAGGAGTAGTGACAAGATCAAGTGTCAAGGCAAAATCATGAAGGGTATCAGTAGGTTGGTAACAATGTCTTTCATATACAAATCCAGGCTTGAATTACCCTATAGTTTATGGAAGAATCTGAAAAAATGGAGCATGAGAGATAAAGAAGAAGATGAGGGGACAAGATATGAAGGAAAGAAGTACCGTGTTTCAAAGAAAATTACATTCCTTGAAACTCTAATGCGACAAGACTAATGATCATAACAAACATACCCTTTTTCAGTAAGAGCATAGCCAAGAAAAACACACTTAATAGGTTGGATAGTTAGTTTGTTACGTCATGAGTAGGAAGATGTGCAAAACTAACACTAGCAAAAAGTATGAATATCAGAGTAGGAAGGAAAATGCCTAAACAACTTAAAGAAAGGAGAAACATTATGTAGAGTAGGAAAAAGTAACATATTTATCAAATGAACAATCATAGAAAGCGCTTTGCACAAAAAACGAGGAGGAACATAGGATTCAACAAGAAGAGTACGAACAACATCAAGAAAGTGACGGTTCTTTCTTTCGACAACACCATTTTGTTGTGGTGTGGAAGGACAAGAACATTGTGATATAATTCCCTCATTTTGAAGAAAACTATGAAAGTCATTACACATATATTCATCTCTAGAATTCGATCTTAAGATTTTTATGTGAGCAGAGAATTAGGTCTTAAGAAATTAGACAAAACATTGAAAAACAGAAAAAACTTTGGTTTAGCTCGAAGAAAATATACCCAAGTAAATCTACTATAGTCATTTATGAAAGTAACAAAATACTTATAAATTGCATGAGAAACAACATGTGAAATCCCTCAAACATCACTATAAATAATGTCAAAACAATGATGGGCACAAACTGCATTATGTGGAAAAGGTAAAATTTTACTTTTGTCAAGTTTGCATGTAGTACAATCAAAAGAAAATGAAGAAACTTTATTACCCAAAGAACTAGATTTGAACAAGGTACTCAACACCTGAAAATTTGGATAACTGAAATGATTATGCCACATTTTACTGACCTTTCTATCATCAATTCAAAATAGGGGAAGCAAAGGAAAATTAGGATAATTTAGGAAGGAAGATAAACATATCAGAAAGATTCGTCCCACTTTAGGTCCCTTCAGGATGATCTTCTCGGACAATTGATTATGTACAATGCAACCAAAACGAGAAAATTGAACATTATAACCATGATCAACTAATTGACCAATAGAAATAAGATTTGTAGGAAGACCGGGTGACACAAAAACATTAGGCAAAGAAGGGGAATTATCACCAATAACATTAATATATAAAAAAGTGTCATCTACTGTATGAATTTTCTGATGACCATCATAATTTTTCACATTAGATAGAGACACCGGAGAATTTGTCATACGGTTAGATGCTGCAAAATCAAAGTACCAAGGTTTTGAGGAAAATTATGAATTACTTGAGAGGCCAAAAGTTGAAAATGCATACATAATCATCCGTTGTACCATTTCAAGGGTAAGTGTGTTTGTAGGAGGTGTAGGAACAAAAGCAAAAGCAGGCAATATAGCAACACTTGAAACACCAACAAAGGCATGATAAGTAGTTCCTTACTTCTGTTTAGGACGAATTGGACAAGCTGCGATAGTATGCCCTCGCTACTTGCAGTAGTTACAACACTTTTGTGTGCAAGCCTTTGCAGTATGACCAAATCCTTTACAACTATAGCATTGGACAAAACACATATATCTGGTTTTATTCTTTCCTTGTGCTACATAGGCCACATTGTACGAGCAGTAGAACTGGTGTTATGTTCCATGGCTACGTGAGTTGCTATACGTTGTTTCTCGCAAAGAAGTTCACTCAAGCAAGCATCCAAAGTTGGCACTGGGTTGCGATTCATAAAATTACAGTTAGTGGCTTCAAAGTCAAATCGCAACTTCATTAAAAATTGATCTCTTTTGCTAGTCTTGTGCACAATTTGAATAACAAAAAGGGTTGCACCAAAAATACCATCATAAATAACATTGAAATATTCATCCCAAAGATTTTGAAAAGCAAAAAAATATTCTTGAATTGATAAACTCCCTTTTGTGAAATTAGCCATCTCATACTCCAATTGAGACCTTCAAGATGATAAATATTTTTCAAATAATCTCACATGTCCTTAGTAGTCTTATAAGGCCACATATTAATAATAAAATGACGCTTAACAAAGCTAAGTATCCAGGTCATGATTTGGGCATCTTTGGTTTCCCATTTTGCCAAATCTACTGCACTGGTAGGTGTTGGAAGTTTTCCTTCAATATGACCCCATAATTCTTTGCCTTTGGCAAATAGTTTAAATTGGAATTTCCAAACAGAATAATATTCGCCATTAAATCGAGCAAGATACAATTCAGATTAATCATAAGACATGATGAAGAAAAAACCTCCAATTAGGGCTTTTCAATTGCTGCTAGGATGGAGAAAAAAAAAACAAGGAGTTTCAAAACAAGACTCATACGCTTTGTGTGGTGGACATCACACCTTCTATGACGACTTCAAAGAAAGAACCAAGGTAGCACCAAGGAGAAGGAGGGCGGGTTCCAGTACTTGCAATCTTCTATGTAGCGAACTCACAAAACTTTTTGAATCACGATGAAACTCACGAAGAAGATGATGCCACACATTTTGTGTGTGGAGGTCATCACACCTTCTATAGCGTCTTAGAGAGAACCAAGACAACACCAATGAGAAGGAGGACGGGTTAGCGAACTCACAAAACTTTTTGAATAAGACGAAACTCACGAAGAAGATAACGTACAAGATGTCAATCACTCTAAGACACCCACAAGAATACAAGACTATTAAAGACAACCACAAGAATACAAGACTATAACCTATGAGAAGACAATGATTCAGAGACCAAGCTCTGTTACCATGTTAGAATATTAAGACAAAATAGAGCATACTATATGACACACGTTTTGTGTTTAGAAGAGCTTAAAGCTTGATTTTGCATTCTTCAGCCTCCCTTTCTTAAATAGGCAACATAACACATCTTTTATATAAATATGAGAGATTGAAGGAGATATACAATAAAGAGAAGGATTATAAAAGATATTTTGGGAGTAATTATCAGGATTCCTAATTAAAGAAATTTATACACATTAACAGAAAGTATACTATAAGGATAAAAATAAAAGCATACGTAGTTAACTGGTTAACAGTTAGCTGTTATCTAATATGAGGCAAAGACTTTTTGAAAAATTTTATATATTGTCATGTCAGGGAGAGTTAGGGGATATGTTTTTGTATTGATAGTCTTTTCCTGTTATGATAGGGAATGCCCTAAATGAAAGGATATTTTTCCTTTGTAATCTTTGGCTTTTACATATAATATTCTTGGGAGTTTATCTTTAGTTCTTTTTTGTCTTATTTTCTCATACATATTTTGGGTTCCTAACATACACTTAAATCAAATGTCATATAAAATTGAATAATAATTGTAATGGTGTTAATATTTTAACAAACATAGTCTCTTACTCCCATTTGAAAAAGTTCATGTGGCTTTTCTTGCTTCAACGACTAAATATTTCGTTGTAACGAAAATGACATAGTAGCAAGTGTTCTTTCATTCTTTATTGGATCCACACTATCATTATTATTGTGGAGAAACATTTACCCATTGCAACAAAATAGCATTGGTGATCGAATATTTGTGCCCAACTAACCACCTACTCAACTTAGTTAAAAGGTAGTTATCACATACATAAACCTAGTATAAAGTTGTGTTGGATAAAGTGTAGTTGACGTGGTATTTTGTGTGTTGTTTCACCAGGTGCCACAATTGACCATTGTGAGTAAAATGTATATGCTAGATGCCATTTTATAAAAGAACACTTGTCACCGTGTCATTTTTGTTACAGTAAAACCTTTAGCCGCTACAATGAGAAAAGCCACATAGAGTTTGTTAGATTGGAGTAAGAGACTATATTTGTTAAAATAACTTTACTCTAATTCTAAATGTGAATCAATACTCTTTTATATACATAAAATTTTATCACTTAATTTTTATGTCACTATGATAATACGATTATTAGTTGTCCCAATACTAAAAAAAGAATTAGTGTTAATTTAAACTAATTCTATATGGACACAAAATACTTTTGACACTTTTATTTAATTAAGTAAAAAGATTTATGTCATATGTTACATTGATTAAGTAAGCAGTAAATATTTTTTTAAATTAAGACAAAATTATATTGGTTAAACCCATATTGTTTGTTGGTAAATAAAATATTGGCTAAATTACTCTTTTGATCCTTGCTTTTTTCAAGAAGTGTCAAGTTGGTCCTCTAGGTTTTTTTTCTCTCAATTTGGTCCTGGTTTTTTAAAAGTGATTCAATTTGGTCCTTGCCATTAGTGTTTTCACAAATGGTGTTAAAGTTAGTGTCATGTGTCAATTTGTGTTTTTTTTTTAAATTTTTTTTGGATTAGTTTTTGAATTTTTACAACACATAGACAAATGTCCCATGTCCTTTGACCCCAAGTACACTCACACTCTCCAAAGCAAGAATTTAACCCAAATCTCACAACACTCTACTACAAGAATAGTCAAATACAAGCTTAAAGTGTTTTTGACTGGGGAATCTAAATCCGTGAACTTAGAGTTCATTATATTGTCACTAACACTCACTCCATAGCTTATGCTAGGTGATATGAGACTTTCCAAGATGTATTATTTCATCAACTCAACAAGATTATACAATTTGAAAATTAAAAAAAAAAAAGCTTTCGAATTGTACAATCTGAAACTAAAAGCAACCTTGAAAATATTACTAAATTGCATAATTTGGAATGACTTCCAAATTTTACAATTTGAAAACCAAAATTACTTTCGAATTATACACCAAAATAAAAAATAACTTTTCTAGATTGCTCAATCCTAAAGCAAAAAAATGATTGCACAATCACAACTTATGAATTGTACATTCTGGAAGTGCCCATGGATGCCCTTATAGAGTTGTTTGAGTCTCTCCGGTGACTATAACTTGTGAACCGATTCAAAGAATGGTTCACTCTTTGGAGGGGATGAGATATATCAATGAGAGTGAACTTGACATGGTATTGTTGGAATTCAACAAGGTCACATCCAAAAGTGACCTTTTAGAAAGCTTAAAACAAACTTAATAATAATATCTTTTTATTTATTAATAAAACAATTTATGTTAAAATGTATTATAATTTTATTTAAAATTTAAATCTTGAATTTTTTTGAGGTTTTTCTTCTTGGAGACCTAAATAATTATTACTAAACAAAATTAGACATTTTTTTCTTAGAGACCTAAAAGAGTTAATACTAAATAAAACTTTATAAACTTTTTTTTCTTGAAAGTCTAAAACAATCAGTACTAAATAAAACTTTCTAAGATTTTTCTTTTTAAACTTAAAGCAATGACTTTACTAAGGGATGTAAAAACAAGTTAACATGGCCTGCTTCAGCCTGACCCGTTAGTGGCCCAAAAAAAACAGGTCAAGTCGAGTTAACCCGTATAATAAAAACGGGTAGAAAAACCAAATCTGACCTGCAATTGGACAGGTTTGCGGGTTAACAGGCTGACCCGCCATCTTCAAAGAAACTACCAAAAACCCTAATTTGAAAAGGGCAAAGTCAAGAAAATCAAAGCCTAATATGGGGAAATCAAAGCAAGATTTGGGGAAATCAAAGCAATCAAGGCAAGATATATGGAAATCAAAGTAAATCAAGACAAGATCTGGGAAATTAAACCAAAATGGGTACAATCCTAAACATAATTAGAACAATCACAACGAAAATTATAGAAATTGGGACAAAATCAAGGGATGTGAGTGTGACGTCACAACATTGTTGTAGCTTACCTTAAATATGTGATGTGAGTGTGGAGGCTCAAGTGGTGGTGGCTTGCGTGAAGGTGGCTCGCGTGAAAGTGGCTCGCGTGGTGGTGGGGGCTCACGTGGTAGTGAGGGCTTGTGTGGTGGTGGTCATTAACAGTATTTTGTGTATGATGGTGGTGGCTCACAAGTCATAGTGGTGGTAGGGCAAATATTTCGTCTCTTTACGTTGTTTGTGGGTGAATTTATCTTTAATGGATGGGTGATGAGAATGCTGAAGCGTTGAGAGTGGGAGAGAAAGATGAAGTGCTGAGAGTGGATAAGGGAGATGAAGTGTTGCCGATGAATGAGATGAAGTAAATGAACGAGAGAAAAGGAAAGGGTTCTGGTTATGCTTAAGTAGAAACAGGTTGTGGGTTGGCTCGTACAAACCCACCGTGCAACCCATCGACCTATCGGGTTGTTAGTTTTGTTAGGCTGGGCTACAATGAGTTTGTGTGTTGAATGACCTAACCCGACCCACTATTTTGAAGTCAAGCTTACATACTAGACCGTGGGGCCAGACCTGATTTGACATCCCTAACTTTACTACTTGAGTCTTGAACACGATGATCAAACCCTCTGTTAGTAGAGAAAGGGAGAGGAAAAGCTACCAAACATTTTCCATTGAGAAACAAAGAAGAGAGCAATTGAATGTGAAATACAATATGGATGTGGCTCCATAACATATGGTGTAACCATGAAAAAAGAAAAAAAAAAGTATGTAGTGGTGTCACAATTTGTTTTCTTAAAGGGTTTTAGATGATATAATTGTGTGATCACTTTGATGGTCTCACGTACAAAGGTTTAAGTTCAGTATGAGGACGAAAATATGTATTATACTAAATATATAGAGACCGCACAATCCTTAACTTGAAGACAAAATTTCTATTCAAACATGTTTATAAAATTTTATATTTTGAATTACACGTTTTGATATATAAAATTTTATATTTTAGATTAAATTTTTCAAAATATAATATTTGTATTTTGAATTATATATTTTAAAATATAATTAATAATTTTTTGATGTTTTGGATGATATAATCCTAAAATATTTCAGATTATACAACCTAAATTAATCTAAAAATTGTAAATTGAAGAGCAAATTTGAAATTTTAAAAATATTTGGGTGCAGAATGAAATTATTATGGTGTAGGAAGAAATATCCCATAATGTGTGGAAATTTGGGCACTTGAGCATGTAATTAAGGGGACTCCCAATCAGTTGCATGATCCTCCAATGGGCAGTTACTTCGTAAACCTTACCAATTTCTTTCTGCTCCATTTTTAGGTTTTGGATTGACAATCCATGTAAATTTAATTGCATTCAATAATTATTGTGATTCTGATTAGCTTAAAAAAGTGATTAGGTGCAATTTTTTTTTAATTAGTGACTTTCTAATTAGCTAAAAATATGATTAGGTGCAGAAAGAAATATTCAGGGTGCACAGAGCGTTTGTTGTTCCAATGTTCCGCCTTTCTTCATAAGCCCATCAGAGTTAGCAATTACCCTTCATCTAAAACTCGTTCACCCTTGACTAACATTACAAGCAAACTCTTTGTTTTGAGTTTAACCAACTTTATATATTATATGATGGCAAATTGAAGATGATGTTTTAGTTGTCGAATAACATGACTTAGTTAATTTAATTTTTGTCCATGTAGCCAATAAATAATTTTTCAAGAAATAAAAAAAATTCAATTTTCTCTTATCAAATTTATTAAAACAACATTCTTAAGATTAGTCATCAAAATTCGAGTTCATTAAGATAATATTATTAGAATTAATCACTAAAATTCTAGTTACAGTTTTGTTTTTAAAAAATATTTCAAAGATTAAAAAAAACATATATTTAAATTATTTTTAATTTCGGAAGAGTATAGCAAAATATATAGCTATTGCTTGAGTCATTCTACATCTACATTTGAGTGTCACTTGTCAAATTTGGATTTTCTGTTGTTTTTTATGTGATGTTTTTTTACTGTGCTTTCATAATACACTAATTATCACTAATTTCAATATTTTAAAATATATTAAAAAAATATTTAAAATGTCTATATAGTGTATTTTTAATATTCAATAGAAGACAACACCAAAACAACTAGTAGAGAATTTGGACTATTCACTTATTCTCAATAAGGAACTGATATGCACCTTAAATTATAATTAACATGCCAGGGTTAAATTCAAAATTTGTCACTATATTAAGAGAGCTATTTACTATTTATTAAAAAAAAAACTTTTTTTGTATTGATTATTGTATGCATAAGTTATGAAGAAGAGAACCTGAGATATTTCTCAGTTTTTTTGATGGGATAAAAGCCCAGTGTTTGGGCATATTCAAGTGCATGGTCTTAAAACTGTGACATATGATGAAAATTTTGAGAAAGAGGCAAAGGGTCCCAAAGAATATTTGAGACAAGAAGTTCGACAAGCCACAAACACTGAAATCACCAATTCATGGAAATCAGCATATTTTTTGACCAACATTACTCAAAGTTTAATGGACGACACAGAATATTCCAAAACTCATTTACCAAATCAAAAACTATTGGCTCACTTTCTTTTGAACAAATAATCTTGTCAGTTCTCACCAACATCTTCGCAGAATTTAAAACAAAAAAAAAAAAAAAACATTTTAATTTCTTTAAAATAAAGTAACTCAGAAACATGTTACGAAACACGTATTTTCAAAGAAGAAAAAAACATGAAAAAGTCCTTTTCATCTTTATGTCCAAGTTAAGAGTCAACATGTCCACTTGGCATGCTGTTTTTCTGCTCACCACTCCTTTTTATTTTATTTTATTTTCTTTTTAATTACACTTTTCAACTATCTAATGTCATTGCCATAACTAGGAAGTTTGGTTTTTGTGAATGAAAGCTCAAAAGTGAAAAGCACTAGTTGTAGAAAAACCAATAAGCATGTTTAGCATATAATCAATAATTCAATTTTGATTAGTTTAAGTATTATCTTGATTGAAGTAATACCTAATTCCAAGTTCCCATGAGTGCTTATCATGCAATTTTTTTCTGTTGTGGTAATCAAAGTGGCCATAGCCGTAAGTTTTGAATAAATAGATTAAAGGTAATGATTAGAGAGTGCATGTTAGAGACAAGGTACATTCTATCTCATACACCTTTGGAATTTTGTTTTGCAAGCCAACCCAAAATTGAAATATGAAAAATAATTCTAAACACCCAAATCGATGCTTACACTTTGATGTCATAATGCTTGCATGCTTACCCTAATTACTATATGTATCTATTCACATTATAAAATAAAACTCATGCATCATGGTCAATAGTTCAATACTAATATTCAATACAATGCTATGATTGATACTACTATATCAAACAAGAAAAATGGAGAAAAATCATTTGCAAGAAACATCAAAATGTATACGAAAGGTAGAGACAACAAAAATGAATGAAAGTTCCCGAAAACAGGCAGAGAATGTCTCACGTTGTTTCAAAAAAATGTGACAAATGCTAATTACCCTTTGCCTTTTGTCCTTTCTTCGGGGAATGAACTTTTTTTTTTTCATGCATATATATACACGTGATACACTACTAAAGCCTCTTATATTTCATTGAATTTTTCTTGTAAATTTATTATAAAATTTTGTGAAAAAAATACTTTTTTTTATATTTTTCTTAGGAATTTTAATTGATAAATAATTATTTTTTACAAAATTATAAAATTCATAAGTATTTTTTACAAAATTTACTCTAAAAATTAGTTTGTGTAAAATATTTTTACAAAAAATTGGTAATAATTTAAAAAAAAAAAAGTGGTAATAAATTTTTATAAATTATTATTCATAACAAAATTTATAAGCGTTATTTAAGAAAAAAATTTCAAAAAAAATTGACAAAAAATGAGTGTGTTTTTAGTGGTGATATCTTCACACTTTTCTTTCCTTACAAGCAAGTGGGTAAGTCAAAATATAAATGATATGAAGTATAGTTACGATATGTCAATATAATAAGTATTCAATATAATGCTATGTAAATATAATAAGTACTACATAATATAATACACGAAGTATGTAGGTAGTTTATTAATATAAACAATATTGAAATTCTGCAAATCTAAATTAAGAACATATTTATATATTATAAAAAAGGTTACATAACATTGTTATGAGAGAAATCTGAAACTTAATATCTATTGGTTTGGTTTTAAATGCAAATGACTAACATAGAAAACATAGTATTATCATAATGAAATAAATTTTGTTTCAATCGGTATACAAAAAGGTCAAAGTTAAGTAACATATTCATATATTTCGTTTTTAGTAAAATAAGATAAAAAAAAAACCACTTTAGTATAATAATTTTAAAGTAACTAAAGACGTATTTAATTTATTAATTGTTAGATATATTTATTAAAATAGATAAAAAAAATGTTGTGTAAAACCTTAGAAAATCATCAATTATATTAAACATACACTTGTTTAACTAAAATATTAGTAAAGTTTAAATATATAGGATTAATATTTTTTTCTTATTATATAAAGAATAAAATATTTGATCAACAAATATTAAAGTCATTATTTACTTGAAATTTTATATGTATATATTTCCTCTAAAACACCTTTTTTTAAACTTAGAATGTTAAAATGTCTTTATGTTTACTCCATCTCGCTTCAGTATCAATAGAAGAAAAATATCCCATAAAGAACAATATATGAGTTTTGTGTCTGATTTAAGAACAATTACAATCGTAACTCCCCTTTTATTATCTACGTTTACGAAAAATATCAATGTCTTCTTTCTTGAAAGGATATTTTCCATTTTTGTCCATGAAATAACTGTAATTCTATGCTCTGGTTTCTGTAATTATATTAAATTTTCAATAATATAATGAGGAGAAACAAAAAATAATCACACACAAAACTAAATGGGTTCAATAATATTAAGAAATTTCGATATATATATATATATATATATATATATATATATATATATATATTTTATATATTGTG
>Ga0099822_1006268_pt1 | contig 15517 bp, 11 predicted proteins | sample CowpeawhiteBW_FD_76839 | JGI IMG/M metagenome (GOLD analysis project Ga0099822, IMG submission 76839) | Root nodule microbial communities of legume samples collected from California USA - Cow pea white BW | ecosystem: Host-associated > Plants > Roots > Nodule | place: USA: California | collected...
ACAAAATATGTTACATATATATATATATATATATATATATATATATATATATATATATGAAAGCAAGAAAACAGATCCAAAGTACCAAACAAAAACAGATTAATCCATCTCCCTCCACTTGTAAACCTCAACCCAAACCTCACCTACAAGTCCAAAGCACCAAACCAAAAAGCAAGAAAACAGATCCAAAGTACCAAACTTAAAAAACAGATTAAGTTATCTCCCTCCACTTGTAAACTGCAACCTAACCCTCACCTACAAGTCCAAAGGACCAAACCAAAAAACAACACCGTCCTCTAGAAAATACTTCAATAAAAGGTCCACAACTGTAATTGTAATAACAACCACCAAAGATTTTATGATTAAAACAACTACAATGGTAATTGCATTGGTTTGCAATTTCAGAAACATAAAAGATCATAATGAATCTACAATATTAACTAGAATTTAAAACCTTGAAAATAATCATATGGTAGCCATCAAATTGAAAAAAAAATAACAAACTTTTCTCATCAAAAGATATAAAAAAGGAAAACACGATAGATTTTAAATTAAATATTAGTTAGTCACCCAAACAAACACATTATACTCCCCACAAAAAATGAAAAAGCATAAGCGACATTGAGCTTGATTATGAGAGTCAATACTCTTATATCCCCAAGACATAGTGCCCTCACTGTTGATGAGGAAACTAAACGGTATGAGAAGGTTGGTGCTCTTCCTAAACTACTTCATGATGTTGTTGTTCTTGTTATGGTTGTTCTCCTTGCCATGTCAAAACAATGTCTTCAAGTGCTGGTTTGATATCCTGTGTAAAAAGCTTTTGATACTTCATGGTATCACCATTGGACTTTTGAAGTTCCACCATGTGGAGGAGTGGGGTAATCTCAGCATCAACACCTAAACTCCCTTTTCTTAGAGCCCTCCAACTTCAACAAGCCTCCATCTTTCTTCCTTACTTTCAAGCAAAGCTTCTTACAAATTTCTTCCAACTTAGAGATTATACTCGAAGCAGGGTTATTTTACATGAACCACATCTCTTTCATGGGAACATGGTCCTCAAACATACCAGATAAATCAAACCCAGTTGAGAAGGAGATAATAGCAAAATCATTCAAATTACAAGGCGTGATCAGTATATTTTGACTCTACAATAGGTGGACCATCATTCTCGCACGCTTCAAGTATTCATTCATCATTCAGGGGAGCCGGCTCTTGGTTTTCGGTTGCAGTAATAGCAGGATTCTCCAACCCCACTTTAAACCGAGAAGATTTAATAATTTTGGCATTTGATATCTTAGTCTTTGGGTTTGGATCCAATATTCTGAAAATAGTCACGGACATCTAGTGCAAACCATTTAAGAAATTTGAATACCCCTTTTATTGATTATCCTGTACATCTCCATCAGATTTGAATCATGGAATGGAAGATGACCAGCCAATAGAACAAAACAAGATTACCCCACATGACCAAATATCTGCTTTCGTCCCATCGTAACCCTTTTTGTATATCACTTCTGGAGCAACCTACCAAGTTCATATTTTTGCAGAAGCACACCTCTCTTCTGCTCCATTTTCTGCAGCACTTTTTGCATAAGACCAATGCTACTTTCGATAGTATAATATACCAAGTATTTACTGAGTTCGGGTGTGCTTACACTATCAGAAAGTAGTAAACTATTCTAGTGATGTTCAAAGCTCAGCCATTTTCACAAACATCACGTTTTGACATCACACAATTGTTCATATTTCCAACCTCCTCAAGCAAATGAGCATAAAATAGATATTCATAGTGGTCTAAATATCCAATCTTACCAAGGATTAATAAGGCTAGCACACATGGTGCTACAACTTCATTAACACTAGAGAGGGAACTTTTAACTTTCAGCCACATCTTTCAGCATTCCCTGGTTTTGGTAAAGGACACTGGATAATACCGAAGATGAACTCCTTAAAGCAGCACCCGGTTAGATTTCAACCACCCAAAACCATAACATTTGAGGAAGGCACATTTGTGAGGGGTTTGAGAATTGTCGTTTTTCTGCTAGTGGCTCTACAATCGGAGTTAAGCAGAGAACTTAGCAATTAGAGAGAGAAGGGAAAGAAAAGTAACACAAAATTTGCTATCGTTTTAACGTTTATGACAAATCTTGAATTTCGTGGGCACAACTTCTTATATAAACTCACTTGACCTTATTTGTTGCTACCTTTAAGACCCAACCCAATTCATTCTTCATTCTTCAGAAGCTTTAATTAAAAAAACCCTATTGAAAAGAAAAGAAAAATCGAACCTCCTAGCTAACAATAAACACGAACAGTAAACAACAAAACAATCAATAACAATGTTAGTCTTATCCAAAGCGCGCAACACACAAACAATAAAACAAACACACATTAAAAGAAATTTTCAATGCATTAAAAGAAATTATCCATACATCATGACAAAGGGTATTGGTAATGTACCAGTCCCCCCAATCACCTTCTTAGAAGCTGCACAACACAAGTACATGTGAAGAGTTTAGTTGGTATTTATAAAACATAGAACAATGGGAATAATTTCTTTATGGGTTAAATATGTTTTTACATCGTTTAACTCATTTTCGCTTCAATGTTTACTTAGAAACGCGTTTAAAACGTCAAATAAACTTAACAAAATTTGGTTAAAAGGACTAAATTCACTCATTTATTAAAGATTGGGGACTAAATTGGTCTAAAGTTTCGAAGAGGGACTAATTTCAATTTTCACTAAAAGTTAAGGGACCAAAAACATACTTAACCCTTTCTTTATTTCCCACTTTAGCCCCTGAACTTTTACATAATGACAATTTAGTCCCTACTCTGGTCGACTCAGACGTTGGACTTATTCATTCAGTATTTTACCTATTGTGTCGGTGGAAATATCAATGCAGTGTTAGAGTTAAAAGAAAACTATGCCTGAACCCAAAAGTATTTCTCTGAGAAAAGTGCCATTTTTGTTGTTTTTCTCAATCTCAACCACGGAAACAGAGAAGACAATGATGGGTTTGATTCTTTTGCTTTTTGTTTTTGGTGTGAGTGCTTGGACTAGTGAAATCCATGGAAGATTTATTTGTGATGTTTGTGGAGATTCTTATCTTGGACCTGAAGATCATGTGGTTGAAGGTTTTCCTCTCTCTCTCTCTCTTATGTGTTTTGTTTCAATTTGTGTGGTTTTGATTGAGTTTCTGGAATGGTGTATTCCTTTTTTGATGAAAATTGTTTGCTTTTTGTTGTTGTAAATAAGCCATAACACTCTCCACTGATTGTTTAACTAGGTTGAAAATTTACTTGTGCGTGTTACCAGTGGTGTGGATAGTTGTTAGCGTCTTAACCGTGTAGCCCTTCAAATTGTTTCCTTGATTTTCTGGTTGTTTGACCTAGCGAATTAAATTTGTCATATAACAAAAGAACACCAAGGTTTTAAATTACTATAGCAGTTGCAATTTTGTTGTGATCTTTGATATTGTAGGAAATTATGGATATATATGGTTACAATTATAGTGACGGTTGACCCAAAAACCTTATATTTGCAATCAAAGTTTCAATGGTTTTGTAGGATTGAAGATCAAACTCGTAGGATCTTAGTTATCTTTCTATGGTTTTGTAGCATATATGTGTCTCTTAAACTCGTTTTCTCAACGAGTTTGATACTTGTCGAGGTGAAAATCTCTCAATTGGTTGATTGTTCTCATTTTCAAAAGTTTGATGATCTAAAATCCCTTATTTTTATCCTGAAGATCCTTTTATTTGCTTGCACTGATGTCTCATGGTTATGTGCAATAAACTTAGACAACATTTAATGTTGGTTGTGTGCAACCTAATTTAATGTTATCTCTATCAAAAACAAGTATTCTTTCTTATTCTTCTGTCTTTGGTTTTTTATGTAATCCCATTTTCAGATTTAACTATTTTGGTGAATATTCATAGTTTCAACATTCATATCATTCCATTTTTTTGGGTGGTGGTTTAACTTTGAACTTTAACAACCATAAAAAAACTGCACAAAGGAGATTTTACTGGCCATCTTGCCATCCTTTACAATTGCTTTGAAGCTTAAGTATATTCATGCATATTTCTCCCTTATAGTTTCATGTTGTATTTCCCTTTCTTATGGGTGTTCTTTTCACCATTTTCTAACGTTACTACTCCCTATCGATCATTCAGAAGTATTTAAATTTGTAACTCACAAATCAGAATGCAATTTCCATATATCAATTTTAACATATTCTACTTTACTATTAGACTAATATCTCCTTTTCTTAACAAAAAGGCAATTGACTTTAGTGCTCTAATGTAGTTGCTGAGGTTGTTATTCTTTGCATCACCAGTCTGGAGAAGTTCTAAACTATTAGGCATTCACAGATGCCAAGGGGATATACACAGTGGTTGAGACAATGTTGTAGAGTGATTGTTGGGACGCGTGTCTAGCTCAACCAATCAGTAGTTTCCATGAACAGTGCACTCAACTTGGTGAGGACAGCTTGGGAGTCAAATTCAGTTACAATCACCCATCAGGATATTCACACAATGTCAGGACCTTTGTGTATCGACCCACCAATGTTCCAACTTACTGCATATGATATATGTATGGTCTTGTTCTGAATCTGTGAGTGCTTATGCTTTGGTTGAACTAGTTCAAAACTAAAAAGCATATGAACATATTCTCTTTATACTATACATGTAGGTGAAGTTGTGTTCCAGTGTTTCTTTAGAACCTAAAAATAGTAAGTATGACACGTTTGAGTAATTGTAAATGATAATATTATAGAGAGCAAAGCAAAATCATAGTAAATTGGCATTGTCATTGAACAATGCAATGAATCTCATGGCTTAAATGCATATTTATTCTTACGATTATACTTCAACTACCAAAGTTTCACAAAGTTGATATAACTGATTTGTGTAAACATGACGAAAAGAGAAGGGTTTGGATCCCTTGACTTTACCTTTGAAGAAGATTTTGTTGAATGTGGTAAAATTACTCTAATTGATTTTAATTACTTTCATTACTTACATGTTGACAAATAATGTTAAACTTGTTAGGTACTAATTGCCATGTTGATAAAGAATGTTAAACTTGTTGGTTAAGACATCCTTTAATTGCATTAGTCCCAATTTGATATATTTTTTATATAAACTAAAAAAAATTGACTTAGGCTAAATTAAAGATAACTCTTTTCTTTTTTGGTTAAAATATACATTTGGTCTCTATTTTCGTTCAGTTTTGTCAATTTAGTTCTGATATTGTTTTTTTGTTCAATCAGGTTCCAATTTTCATCAACTTTGTTCAATTTGGTCATTTTTTGCTTATGTCGTTTAAATAATTAACGGTAATGAATAATGACGGTCATGTGTCAGTTGGTGATTTTATTTTTTTACTTTTTTATAGGTACTTAATACATAGTATTTTTGCTGAATATGGTTTGAGTTAACCTTTCAAGAGTCAATCTGTTTCACTGTTTCCTAGTTTGATTGTAGTATTAATATACATTCTTTGTTGTTTTTAGTGTGTAGATATAGTTTTAATCCCATCTTATTGATTTAACATTGTTTAAATACTTTGGATTACTTTACTGAGTAGTGATCTATTTGATTTTGTTCTGTTCATGTTATTTGTAGTGTCCTATTTCAGTTTTATAGATGCAGATTTAGATTCAGATACAAAATTTAGTAGTATTTTTGTAGCTGACTTAGTCCCCCTTGCTGTTTTTATCTAGATTCCAGTTCATATTTGATGTTTTGATTTAGTTTCATTGTTTTTGGCAGTTAGCATTAATTTTAGTCATACTTTTCTGATTCAAAATTGTAGAAGTAGTTCAAATATGATCACATTTGTTGGTTTGGATTTAGATAACTAAGTTTTGTTCTGTTAGTAGTACAATTCCAGGTTTTATAGTAAAATTTTAAATTCGTTGCTGATTTTAGTAATTAGCATAGTTTTTATCTTGATTTTATCATTTTTAACTTGCTTAGCTAATTTCTTTGTTGTTTTTAGATTAGAATCTTTTTTTTTCACTATGTTGGTTTCCAGATTAGATTAGACTTAGTCCCCCTTGCTGTTTTTATCATTCTTAGTTTATTTCACTATGTTGGTTTCTAGTTCTAGTTTTTCTTGTTAGTTTGAATAGTCAATTATTGTTTTGATTTCTATTTCTCTGTTATGGACTTGTTCAGTACTTTCTTTTGCTGTTTTAATTTTGCTTAGATAGTTACTTTAGATTAGTCTTGAGTCTTTTGTTTCGTTTTCTATTACAAAAATCTTTGTCATTGTTTTTAACAACTCTTATTAGTTTAGCTCTTATTTTGTTTAATTTCTAATTTGTAAATAAATAAAATCCAGATTTGGTTTCTAGTTTTTGACTTTGGTGTATTTGTTTAGTGTAAGTAGTTTATGTTCAGCTTTAATCAAAATGTTTCATTGAACCAAATGAAGCATAAACTGAAAAAGGATAGATTTTTTAAATATCATGCTAACACAAGTTTTTCACTTTAACACCTTTAACAATCTATTTAAGATAAATTACCAATAAAAAGTAACGTGTTGTTTAAACCAAATGTTCCTTAGTTTCAAAAATCAATTAATGATAATGAAAAATTAGACACTTTTGTAGATACAAAATACCGACAGAAATTGGCAAAATTACCAACTTATACTAAAAAAATCTTGATCATCATAAATAATATACATCAACCATCAAATTAACAAGGGTTAGTAAAACAAGCATGAATTTCAAAAATAAGATAGAGAACTATTAATTACATTGTTGGGTTTTTTGACGATTCTGACGGTTGAACAAATAATACACAACAAGAATGTGCGATTTTAGCATCGAAATTATGGCGTCGGATCAGTGTAGGACGTAAAATACGACGGTCAGACCCACGCAAAATCGACGGTAACCAAAAAGTTATTTAGAAACAAAAATTATCTATTCGTAGAAATGAACAACATATTAATTTTAGATTCTCGTCGGTTTGGCCGACGCAAATCAACCAATAAGTTGCATTGGATGGCCCACGCATAACAAATTAAATTGTTTGCGTCGGCTGACCCACGCATACACTGCTAAGATAAAAAAAATTAAACTTTAGGTTAAAGTATAGGGGGAAAACTTTAGATGTCACTTTTCCCCCTTCTGCTTTCCTCTTCCCTCGAGTCAGCCTTGACATTTCCCTCCTTCTCTGTGGCATGCGTTTTCTTCCATGAGTGGCGAAATTCCATCGAGGCAAGTGGGCGACAAGAACAATACTCCAATGAGGCTAGCTTCTTCAAAGACGCCACTTGCTGTGAGGAGGCGAGGTTCTGTTACGATGCGAGGAGCTGCTCTCGCAAGACAAATGTCGTGACGAGCGTGGAGGTTTGGGCGAGAAAGGGTGCGCCGACGAGATTCCTCGCAGATTTAGGGATTTTCGTAAGCGCGATTTAGGGATTTTTGTTCGAACCCAGCAGATTTTTGAAGCATCCAGGTTAGTGATTGTACTCTTGTTGATTGAACTTCACTACATTGTTGATTGAATTCCTATTGATTGAGTAATTTTTTGGTTATGTGATCCAAATTAGGTTTTTAGAATAAGCTTTTTAGGTGGACTTGTCTTCTGTGAATTTTAGACTTGTAGATTTTTGTGCGACTGTAATTTGATCTAATTAAACTCACAATTTACTTAATTTTGTGTTTTGCAATTTCGCTTCTAAATGAATCAAATGATATCCTGAATTATTGTTTGAAATGTGTCTGGATGCAGGTTTTGGTATTGTTGGATGCAGATATTGCGATGTGCTTGGAAATAAACATTTGTGTGGGCTAAGCCCACGCCAACAATTATAAGGGAAATTGTTTGCGTCGGCTAAACCCACGCAAAGCCCTCTGTTTTAGATATTTTATTTCAATCATTCGTGGGCTTGGCCTACGCATAGGGAATCATTTGTGTGCTTAGCCCACGCAAAATTTGAAAAATTTTCAGGTGTTCGTGGGCTTGACCCACGCATACGAACTTATTATTTTATTTTTTGTGTTTTCGTCGGTTAAGCCAACGATAAACAAGCAGCAAATGTTTGTCCCCATTTGGCCGATGCAAATGAGTTTTGCATCTAGGAAATGGGCGTCGTCCATGTTTTCGTCGCTGGACCGACGAGATCATGCTCTTTTCGTTGGTTTTGCACTAGTGGCGTCCAATTTTGACCGACGAAAAAAACCTACATTTTTGTAGTGATAGAATTATGTATTCACTATAAAGATGTATGAATTCTAGTTTTTGTTAAATGTTAATATTTTACAAGAAAAGAGTCTAATCCAATCATAAGTTTTTCATAAATCTCCAAACTTGTACATGCTTGGAACAACATACATCAGACCAAACGCCATCCTCAAGATACATAAGCCACAATCTCAATAGTTTCAAAAATTTTATCATCTAGCTATTCATAAGTGTTTTCTACTGCAAAACAGATGATATTTTTCAGAGACAAGGGATATTATACCATCATACAAATTTAACCTTGTTGTGTTTATTTGGTAAGAGAGCTTCATTTACTTTCATACAATATGGTGGAAGAAATGCTTTTGTAATTGTATTCAAGTTGAAAAGATTGTGAGAATTCTTCAAGCAAGGATTCATGGGTAATATGAATAAGACTAGCATCATTCAGATTATACAAATCAGCTCTTCCATGACCAACACCGTCTCTCACCAACCCCTTAATGCTTCCTACTTGACGGTCTCGAATTTCACATGGGATGATCCATTTAAAGGGAGACAAATCTATTGTGACATTAAGTGCCAAGCCATGATAGGTTATCCAGCCAAACACTTTGATGCTAGCGGCTGCTAGTTTCTCATTTCCTGTCATGCATTACTAAGGTAAAAGAAAAATTATTTGAATCATCACAAACTCACAAGCATAATTTTTTATTAATTTGTAATGCATTACTAATACTAATCTTGATTTAATTTGGATATTTATGTATGAAACTAAAATCTAATCATCTCAAATAAATCCCTTAGGGAATGTCATGAAATGAACACAAATGTTATGGCTAAGAGAGAAAGATCTTATTGGAACATATTTGAAAATTCTCTAAATTTAAACTAAATAACTTCAAGACAGAGTAACTATTATCTGCTAATGTGTCATAACCAAGATAATTCAAAATCAGGACAGGTCGTGCAGAGCAAAAAATACCAAATTACAAGTGTTATATCAATAGGATTTAGAGGTTTACCAACCCAAACACCAGTTAAACCTTCCACCATAGAAGCCTGAATTGAAAATGTTGAAGAAAGAACACGAATGACAACCTCTTCAAGATTCCTAAGGTACCAATGAAGATCCATCTTGTGCGTTCGGAGGTTGATAATTGGGTACATAACTAGTTGTAATGCAAAGCACAATTATGTTATGAACTGCTATACAAAATAAATAAAAATAGGAATCTACACTATAGCAAGTGATTTAGTGCAATCACCTGATTAGGGCCATGGTATGTAACCTCTCCACCAAGCTCAGTGCGATAAATATTAAAAGGAGCATTTTTCATGTCAAACTTGAGGTTCTCCATAGTACTAGCAGTGCCCAATGTATAAACAGGAGGGTGTTGTAGAATAATAAGGTTGTCATTACAATCTCCTTCCTTTTCAATTCGTGCCCTCGTGTCCCTCACAATTTCCTTTTGCCAAGACTATGCCACTTTATAAGGGACTTGCTCCTAATGCAAATCAAAGAGATCACAACTGCAAATTTAGTTTAATGGTTAGATTTTTCAGAGTACGGAAGAGGGATATTAATGGAAAGGGAAGACAAGAACAATGCAACTTACATCCTTCTATGGCCATTGATTACAAGAGAGGTGAATTTGGATGGTTTGGAATATAGAAGTGGCTTATGTAGATCAAAGTAGGACCCTAGAGGTAGAGAATGGTATGCTGGTGTTGTTGATGGGATTGTGCTGAAACAATATATGCCTAACAAAATCTTGTCTAATTTGCTAAAACTAACTCTCTCTAAAATGGTTACTACTGTATGTGTAGTGTGAAAAGAATGGAGCAATGAAAGGAAATTGGATGGAATGAGGGGACCAATGAGCTCAACCCAAAATCCAAAAGTGTGAATATTGCCACCTGAGTTCATAGAATATGAGCCTTGCAAAGAGAGCATGAAAAGGGATGGGGGACAATCTTTTCCAATGCCCTTTTGCACATGATAAATATACCAATTGAGCGATCTACCTAAAATTATTTCATGATCTTTCTCAACATATTTAGAAATGTCAAGTCAGGTATATCAATATCAATGAGTCATAATTTGAGTTTAGAAACGACTTCCTCTCACACTTATTTAATTGATTCATCAAACAAAAATTGTATATCTATTATATCTACTATATATATATATATATATAAGAAAATGAACCATTAGATAAAATACGAAACTAGCCCTATGTATTATTTTGACATGTGTTCAAACTTTGGGTTTTTTCGTCATCTATCACTTTTAAACACAAATTCTAAGCAATTGACGATTTTAGCCTCACTGTTTTGATGACTAGCCACTACTCTACTGATAGGACAACAATGAAAGGATTAATGGACGTTCCCAAATCATTTTCCCTCTCCTTGGGCACTTGCACAACCCATTCAAATTCCCAATTTCCTTTCTAAAACAAAAAACCAATTCTCATTCTTCGTGCACAGAACCCCTCACCTTCCATCTCTTTTTCTCCCCTAAACCAATCGTTCTCATTCTTTTCTTCAATCACACCTTCATCTTCTTCACTTTACAACCATCACTAAAGAAACCCTCCTCTCGATCCTTTCATCCATCGTTTCACTCAAACGCTAGTGAGAGTCTGATGAGCCTCCACGGTCAACCTAGACGACAACTTCACCACGCGACCACCGTGTTCACTCATCCTCTACCATAATCGACTCCATCCCTAAAATCGCCCACTACCAGACCTTTGTCGAATTGAGACTCCTTTAGTTTCACCTCCATTGTCCTTTAGTGTCAATGTCGTATCTTGCTCCAACCACTACACAGGTTAGAAGCTGAAATATAGGATTGCCTAAATGAGTTCATGATATTTTTGTTTTGGTCTTATTTATCTGGATTTGCTTAATAACATTACCCTTAACCCTAAAAATGCTCCATGTTGAAGAGTTTTCGATTGTTAACCCTAAATAAAGCTCTTCTATAGGTTAGTGATTGCATAAGTAAAGTAACTAGACCAATTTGTGTGTGTTGATTGGAATTGTAGACAAGAACAATTTGAGAAATCTATAGCAGGACGAGTTGCACATGCACATCAACAGACACTGGCGAAGCAATATGCAAACCCCAACAAAGGCGAACCAGTTCTAAAGGTTTGATGATTCAAGATACCACTTATTTCTTGAGAACTATTAATAGATAGCTTGATACTACCATTAATTTGCTTAAATGTCATCATATAAGTTTGGAGGTAACAATTTAAGGTTTGTAGTTTGTTTTCTTATAAAAGTTTGATCCTACTTATTTCAAATTTAAATCACCACTTGTATATTTTATAATAGGTAGACAAGGAGACAAATGGAATTAACCACTGAATTTTGTAAGTTTCAGTCTTAGGAATTTATTTTATTGAACATTTAAATGTGAATGTTGATTGTGGTGTATTATTCGTTCTTCCCAATTTGGATTTGTATTTGGATTTGCAACATTCATTCGAGTGCTAATGTGATAGCATCCTCATTATACAATTTTTGTTTCTAAAACTTCTACCAAAGGTTTATTTTGACAATATCTCAATAATATATTTACATTATTGTTTTTACTATGACTTTTCTTTTTTGCAGTATTTATACTAACTTTCTTCTGTAACTTTGAGTTTCAAGAAGACCAAAGCAAAAGGTAGGAGCTAAAAAACTAACTATCTTTGAATGTAATTTATGTTTTTTGCATCCTTTTTGAATTATATATATAGTTACAAAATATTTTAATATAGTTTTTTTAACAATGTCTTTGTAACGTATTTATATTTTGTCCTTTACCTGGACTTTATAGTTTTATATTCATCTAGGAGCTAATGTACTAACTTCTTAATAATACAATTTGTGCTTATGAAACTTCTACGATAAATTATTTTGTTTTACTAGGATTTGTATGGTGGTATGACATTGTTAGTTTAGTTGAAACTTGATGAATGTTTTAGGTCACAATTTGTTTGGAACAAACATCTTTTGGAAGAGCTTATTGAGTGTTAGGTTAGTTTATTTGGCAGTTCTTCATGTTTGACGAAGTAAAAGTACTTTAAGTTTTAGTAAAAGGACATACTTTGTTTATGAAGAAATAGGAATTAAAGTTTTAATGAACCTCCATCTTTTCTTTTATCTAATAAACTTTTTCTACCTTTCATGAATAACAGTTCATGTGGTAACGGGTTGTGTTTGTTTCAAGTGGTTGGCGATGCCTATGCAATGACATAATTGGAGGTGAAGGCTATTCTGATGGGGATTTTGGTTGAAGGTTTATTGCAATTTGTGTTTTTCAATTTTAGTTATTGTCATGAAAACCAATGCTTTTACCATTGTTCTGTGTTTTTCCCATCTGAATATTTTTTTTTGTTCTACATGCACCTTTTAAATAATTTTATCAACTTAATCCTTCAAATTAATTGGCAACATTTCCTTTAATATAATTTTTCTATATAAATTATGTTGAATGCTTTATATATTATAGCTTTATGTTGTGGCTTCTAAAGATGTGGATTCCTTAACATTTTTCCTTTAACTGTTAAACATTTTGTACCTTTCATGAATAGCAGTTCTCATGGTTACTGGTATGCATTTAATTGTAGAGAAGTTAATCTTTGATTATGTATCTTTATTTTATTCTATTATTTTACTAATAGTAATTTAAGAATGTATAATACTATAAGCCCCATTTTCATAAACTATTTAAGATGGTTGGCAGCTTGGACAAAAGTTTTGAAGGTGAATTAATGTTATATATGTGCAGTTATTTGTTAAAAACAAGCACTTTTAGTTCTAACAATGTACCCCCTTTTGATATTATGTTCTCCTTTCATCTAACTATTATATATTCATGCTTGAAGGTATTCCAAGAATTGCTAAAGTTGAAAGATCTGCTAAATATGTAATGACTACAAATGGTTATGTTGCCCTTGAATATGTAATAACTGATATAACCTTTGTTTTTCAAATATGTTCAAATTGTAAAAAGAATGAAAACTACAATTTTCAACAAAACATGAATGTGAATAAAACATTTTTGTACTAATGTTTTGTAACACACATTAGCCAGGGTGAAAATTGTTGGATGGACCAAGAAATATGATTTATGAAATAGCTTCTTTGGAATCAAGTTATTGCTATCACATTGGGGTTAATCCCAATTGTTTTCAGTCCTTTGATCTTGCAACATGGCTACAAATTTTCTTAAAATGATTTATAACTTTCTCTTAAATATAATTTTGAGATAATTTTCTCATTAAGTACTTGATTTTCTCTTAAATATAGATCGATTAAAAATATTTTCTATGGCTCAACAAAAGCTTTATTTACTTGATTGAATTATGATATTTTGTTTCAATTTCAGAATTGCATGCATGAAGCTTGAGGAGTATCATAATGCCAAGGTTGCTCTGGAGACTGCTTCATTGTCTCTAGCCAACTCAAGATTTGTTAATTTAATCAAAGAGTGTGACAAGCTCATTGCAGGTGATTTTTTGTTCTTTTTAATGGTAAAATCCTTTTTATTCAATTAAACTTATTTGTCTTTAAGGTGTAACTTTCATCTTTTAGATTTTGTTTTATGTGTTACTGATGAGTGTGTTTTGACTGTTAGAAGTGAAAATGTAGATTAATGCCATTTTTGGCTATGAAACTGGCTTGAGCTTGATGGACATTTTGTGTTCAACAGAAGAATCTTATACCATCACACCTATACAAGAAAATACTATAGCACATGATGATAATCCAAAAGTCGTTCAACAATAGGATGATCTTTTAGAGAAGCCACCACTTACATTGAATAAACCTAAAATTACGTCAAACATGTTTTTACTTTATGGTTATGCATGTTTATTGTTATGACTATTTGTATATATTAACAATACTTCTGTTGTTGTAACTATTATGACCATGTCATGGTATTTGTTATTTTTGTCTTAAAAATTAACACTCTCAAATACTTAATCTAGAGTTTTTATGCTGAAATTTATCTTTTCATTAAAAGAACGAGGGCATGAAAGATCTAACATTTTATCACTTGATATAGACTTTGATGTTGTGTTTGAACTAATCATCCCAAAAGTCAAAGATTTCAGTGAAGTCAAATGGATCTTTGGACTTTAAGTATGGTATTATATTAAGCTTTATATTAAAATGGTCAAGTAATTAGAACAAATCCTAATGGTCAGAATATATCTAAAAAGGAATAAATGTATCTAGGGATTAGTAGGTTCAGAAAGAATTCTCCCGTAATATTCAATATCCTTATGAAAAATGCATTGCTTATGAAGTATGTGTAAAAGAATAGAAAAAGCTTTTATTGTGTCACTTAAATTATATATAAATTCTTGAACCAAAGAGTTAATAAGAACAAGTTCTTGTTTACCAAGAATACCTAGCTACTGACTATAGTACACAACTATCATTGTTTACACATCACATGTGGATTGGTGGATTTCTCGGTGTTGCTATGCATGCTAGTACCTATTATCCAAAGAGGAATTCTTCCAGTAGTATCGGCCATTTATCCCAGAATTCCCAGTAATAAAAAAACAGAACTTCCTGTAGTGTACAAAATAAACTTTGTAGCTGAATACAAACCTTTCCACAGGGACCAGGAGATTGGATCTAGCCATAAGAAGAATCAAATGTCTGGTTGTTAAATAACAAGTTTCTAATAGAACTTCATCCCTCATAGATAGAAATATATATATATATATATATATATATATATATATTAGATAGATATATTTATTTGTTTCAAGAATTCTTAATTCAAGAGTTGTAGGGAGGGATTTATGTCACCACAAATAGAGACTAAAGAAAGTTTTGGAATTCATTTATTTCTTGCAAGAGTGGCTTGTTTTGGTTTTGGCGCATTTCATGTAACAGGATTGTATGGTCTCGGAATATGGGTGTCTGATCCTTATGGACTAACTAAAAGGATACAATCTGTAAATCCCACGTGCATAAAAATATTTGTATCAAGAAAAAAATCACAGAATTCCTTCGATTTTTTGGGTTTGGAAAAGTCCAAATACGGCGAATATTTTTCGTCGGAAAAAGTAGAAGTCCCACTCCTATTTAAAAAACTGTTTTTTTCAAAATATTTCAATTTTTAGTTTTATAGATGGGACATTTTTTGGTTTCGAAATTTGATTATAGTCATAACTCGAAGTGCTCCTTGGTGTATTTCTAAAAAGTGTGTTTCACATATATATATATATATATATATATATATATATATATATATATATATATATATATATATATA
>Ga0099822_1006272_pt1 | contig 15511 bp, 10 predicted proteins | sample CowpeawhiteBW_FD_76839 | JGI IMG/M metagenome (GOLD analysis project Ga0099822, IMG submission 76839) | Root nodule microbial communities of legume samples collected from California USA - Cow pea white BW | ecosystem: Host-associated > Plants > Roots > Nodule | place: USA: California | collected...
GAGTGAAGAAGCCCTTTCTTTTGGACCAAATTAGAGTAATAGTTTTTGTCAAATTGAGCAGCAGTTGAGTCCAGAGGAGAAAGGTTGGAATCACCACCAGCTGTAGGGCAAATGTATTTGAGATCTTTGGCAAAGTTGGGATCGATGTTGGAGTCGTTGTAGATATGAGCCCTAAAGGTAGCACACTGTGCATATCCGATGGAGTGGCCTCCAGCAAGAACAACAAGGTCCTTCTCATCAAGGCCATGGTTCCTGAAGTTGGTGATGAGTTGAGAGAGGCTGAAAAATGGTGCTGGAATGTTTGCATCTGCTGCTGCACGACTTGCTGTGGTGGAGTCTCTTCTCCCCAGTTTCACCTCCCATGAGGGACCACCTAACTGCGTCATGCATGCACATAATTCGCATAATCAACTTTCAGAACAGTCCAATTCAAGTCAAAACGATGGTAAACAGTACGCGAAGAAAGTTGTTGTTATCAGTTTATAATGAACTATTGTTACTCACCGCAACGACAGAGTCACGAGCTGCAACAGCCAATATGTCTGCGCAAGAAACAATAGGTTTCCCACATGCTTCGTCCACAGCCTGCTTGATCTCATCCACCACTTCAAACCCTCTAGCTGATTGGAAATTCGCATTTGAATTCTTCTCGCTGTCAATCGAGGATGTTGAATCTAGAAGAATCGAACCGTCGCAGCCCTGAAATCACCCTCACAAACCAATTAAAACTTATCAGACTCATTCGAAACATGCACTATGTGGAGAATGCACATGCTGGACACAAGCATAGATTGTCTTACGTTAACAAAGCAATCATGGAAGTGCAGGCGTGTCAAGGATGCTCCCATACGACGTTCTTTCTGTACCGCCGCCTCCACAGCAGTTTTGATGGTGCTCAAAGCTTTGGGGCAAAGAGTAGTCATAGTAATGAGATGACAATTCTGAGAAAGCTGAGCTTGCAAGAGCAACAAACACAAGTACGAAGAAATATCCACGCAATGCCATTCTATGTTAATACGCAATGAATGATTGATCAAGTTCTATAGTTCCTATAGGCTCTTAGATCAGTGAGAAATGGTGAAACCTATATTGTGTATTTGAATTTGTTTGGATTAATTGCTATTGCCCGATTGCTGTATTTATAGAGGCACTGGAGCAGGTGGTGTGAGTACTATTTTTTTATTGATCTGTAAAGAAATACCAATATATCAAACTGCACCATATCATACCATGTAATTTGTGGACTGAGCCATGACAAAGACTGTTTCACCTTGAAGAAACGTTCATGGTATTAGGTTTTAAGCAGAAATAAAAAAATCGTAAAAAAGGAATACTTCAATCATTGATTTAGTCCGCAGAAGTTTATTGATATATGTAGGCCAACTAAAGCGAGTAATGACAAAGTGATATACAATGATTTCACGGTTTTCCTCTAAATTAGTAACTACTATGATACGCCATTAACATGGAAAGTTCAAGGAAAGAAAATTTAATGAAGTTAATTGGTCGCTCTTATTTTATTATAAGAACGTAGAAGTTTCAAAATCATAGACGTGAACCTAATATAGAAAAAAGATATTTAATTAATGTAGATCCTCATTTTTTTTAACAATCCCACCACATTTCCTTCAAAACCAGTTCTCAAGTCCGTTTTTTGATACAATTAATTCAAATTTACAGATTTAGTCAAATGATTTGAATGAATTTTAATTTTGAATATAAAATTTTCTTCTAATTCTAAAAAGTCGTTACTTTACATAGTAAACGAATAACAATAAATAAATATATATATATATATATATATATATATATATATATATATATAATTTTTTTGTTGAATTATAATTTTGACAATTAGTTTAAAGGGAAAAAACCTTAAATAAAAAACTTTAACAAGTTTTATATTTTATTATTAGCAGATAAATTTATGAGTCACATAATATTGTAAATGTTGAAAATGTGTAGCATTTGGACAAAAATCAAGAGGAACGTGAATTGGATTCTTAATAAAAATTGTGTTTTTAAAATTTTTCTCTTTTAATATCAAAGTTCAATTAAAATTCTTTCATTTATTTTAATAAACTCAATAAAATAAAGAGAGTAGTGAAGAGAAAATTACACAAAGTATTTATACAGGTTCAGATCAAAAGACCATACGTCTAGTTGTTAATCTCTCAAAAATGAAATTAACTAAATCACTAAAATAAACCAAACTTACAATCAATGATAAGAAAGATTAGGATTTAAAAAACAACTCTTTTGAATCACACAAGAGATGAAGACACCTCCCTTGAAATCCACAAGGGATGAAAACACCTTCCTTGAATTACACAAGGAATGAACACCTCATTTGAATCACACAAAGGATGATTGGCTTTTCCTAGCAACAGCAGCAACACTCAATCACTCAAGATCCCACTTGATGAAAGTTATCGCTCTACCCGCACTAGGTTTTTCAAAGCCTTCCCATAGAGAGTTCTTAAGTACTCTAACTTTTGTATGTTTGAAATGAAAGCCTACCACTTTATTTATAGAAGCCTATATATTTAGAAATTAGGTTAAGAATATGAGAAGTTAAGTCACAACTGCCACATATAGTCGATGACATGGACGGTCCCGACGATCCAGACGGGCCCGATGACTCGTACGGGCCCGACGATTTGAAAGGTCATGTACGAGTTGTCGGGCCCGTTCGAGTCTCTATTCCGTCTAGGTCGTCGACCCTATCCGAATCGTCGGACGTGTCTATGTCGTCGGGATTGTCTAGGTCGTCAGGCCCATCCAAGTCATCGGGCCCGTTCGGGTCCTCGGGCACATCCTAGTCGTTTGACCCGTTTGGGTCTTCGGGCTCGTCTGGGTGTACGAGCCCGTCTGGGTCGTCGAACCCGTCCAAGTATTTGGACATGTCCGGGTATGCGGCTCCGTCCAGATTGTCGGGCTCGTCTAGGTCGTCGGGCCTGTCCAGGTCTTCGGCCGGTCCAGGTCGTCGGGCCTGTCTTGATTGTCGAGCCCGTTCGGGTCGTCGGACGCATTCGGGGCATTTGGCCAATGACCTAAACAGGTTGGACTAGGCCATATTGATGAACTTGACAGCACAATCATGCAGTATGGGCCGTCAGGCCTATAGATCATCGAGCCACCCAGCCTGTCTGGGCTTCCTAGTCGGTCCAACTTGGGTGGGTCATCAGGTCTAACCAATCTGGTTGCGTAGTTGGGTCTGGACAACCCATATGGGTTGTCGAGCATGTTTCCAAATTTATCATGAACTCAAAACATAATTAAGCATAAAATAAATATTGTTAAAATTAAATTTTATCTCACAATAAATTCAATTTTTTTTTTCAAACAAAAAATTGAAATGTCAGATATTTTAATTTCCTTATCCAAATAATTTATTTAGAAAATGAATGGAATTTAATTACAAATAATTCAAATACAAAGCATTTCAATTTCTAAACATTGTTGAAATGCTCCATCCAAACACAAGGTTAGGATTGTGGATTGTTGGCAAACAATAAAAGATTTTCGATGAAGATGTAAAAAGAATATGGTATGGATACGGAGATATGCATGGGAAGAGGAGTACAAAATATGAAAGAGAAGTTTAAGCTATTTTTAAAAAAATATATGTTTGGATGTTTAAAGGTTAACAACAAATATTTATAGATAGCATAAGAAAATAGGATAAAATTGACGAGGGTGATAAGTTAAATCAATAAGAAAAGAAGAATTGATGCACTTTTATTTGTTGAATTAAAAAAGGTTTAGTTATAGGTAAGGATATTTTCTCAAACACAAAGATCAAAGTGGATATCAAAAGGTGACTCAAATTTAGTGGGTTTGGGACAAAAAAGAAAAATTCACATAAAAGAAATAATTCACAAGGTCAAAATAGCAACAAAAGTCTTCTGGGTCAGGGTTAACATGAGTCGGTTTGTGTGTGTCGATATCAAGTCGTGACAGATAGAGTTGGGTTGGACAAGTTAGGTTGTTTGGATTTGGTTTTTTATACTACATTCAGGTCTATCTAGCTAGGTTGATAAAGTCCACGTCCATGGATGTGATCATTGGTCATTTTTAAACATCAACATATAAGACAATAATGCAAACTTAATAGTAAAAATTGTTAGACATAAAATTTTTATTTTTCAAGTCTAGCCTTGTCTGCAAAAAAAAAAAAAAATCGTGGTGAGTTACAAAATAGAAATATATTGTTTGTTATTGTTACTTTGAATGGAATGATGAAATTCAATCTCGATGAAGTTTTTATCTTATACTTTTTGAAATCAAGTTCATTGTTTCCATTGTAAGAATTTATGATTAAGTCTTCATTTTTATTTCTGAATTTACTTTCTTATATCCACCATGATTTGTTTTTGGTACCCGTGACTAGTAAACAATCCATTATATTAAATCATGTTAGTCTCCGTAGGAACGATATCTGGAATTATTGAATGTACTCGATCCTTTTTTTTTTCCTTCAAGTCAAAAATCCATTTTTTTTTCATAAACACTGAATACACTATAAGAAAATGGGGATTTAGCTTCCTCCAAAAATGGATGCAAAGTTCAAAAGCTAACGCTATAGCATCCATTCTGTGTGGGTTAAAAGAGAACCTTTCAAATATGACGCTATAACATTTAGTTATTTGATTCTTGAATATGGAGAGTGAGAAAGTTGATGTTGCGCTTCAGTTATATGATAAAATGCCTCAAATAGATGATGGCCTTTCAATCTCTCTCCAACACCGACTTGATCTCCTCTATGAGCATTCCACCCTTCCAGCTCCACCATCGTCGCCACGATAAGGTACAACTCGAACAGAGGAAGCCACAATAGCACCACGACAACACAACAAGCTTGTCGTCACATCCCAAGTAGTAACGATTTCCATTGAGATGGAGGAGTCCTCAATGAATACAACATGATGGAGGGAGGAATGAGAGGTATTTCAGGGATTTGTATTTCTGAAGATTGAAGAGAAAAGGGGAAGTAAGGAAATTTCGAAAATAGGTCATGCTTTTTCTATTAGAGCTTTTCTATAAAGAAGAAATAGGAAAAATAAATATCACGTGGGTGGGAAATGAATAGTCATGATAACTAATAGAGCTTTTCTGAAATGTAAAAAAATGGGAGAAGTGAAATATCATATGGGATATGAAAAGTCATGGCAACATAAACACAAACTTTTAATGTTTTTTATTTTAATCTCACTATGTGTCCATTAAACCCACGCTCAATATTATGATTTAATTTAAATGAAATTTCATTTTCGATTTTGACACTCTATTGCAACACGTGTTAGGTTATAATAATTTTTAATTTTGAAAACTATTAGAGTCAGACTAGAAAAGCCCACTTTAATTTTTGTAGTTATATTTGTGTCGCTTTAAAATCAGTTTCTCTTACTAATAACATCCATTTTTTGACCGACTCAAATTTTAGGTAGCTAATTCAGGGCATTCTTATAGTGATATCTTTTTTCAATAATTATTTCATATTGAGAATATTACTTTTCATATTCAGTACATAATATTTTTTTCACCCTTTTTGTGAAAATCTTAATTTTCCTCAACCTCTAACTACAACATTTGTTGAATCTCCGAAAGACACATGTTCATCTTCTATAACTTGTATATTAGGAAAGAGATGTTTGTACCCACACATGTGATTGCTAACACTGGTGTCTAGATACCACACCATGTCACTAGACGAAGTGTTGCCTTCATAGGCCATCATCTCCCTTGACTAAATTTGCTTTTTCTTCCACGACCTTGTCCTCGACAGTTTTGCTGATGTATTTGTCCTATCTCTTCATTGCTAATTCCATGAACACGACCGCTATTCCTACCAAAACTATAACCTCTACGCCTACATCCTCTTTTTAAGTTGTGTTGTGCATACATCACCTTGTCTTCCTTTATGGTCATTTATGTTAATAAGGCTTCCTCCAAGACTTCTTGTTTCTATTTCTTCTTTCATTGTTTATGTATGGCTTAAGAGATAACATTTTCAAAGTCATTGGTGAATAATCGAAGAATTTTCTCCATAACCCATGCGTCCGTGAGAGTTTCTCCATTGTCTTTGATTTGATTGGCTAACGTTTACACATGAGTAATGTAGCTAGATAATCCTCTGACTCCTTCATCTTCATGGCATCCAACTCACCTTGTTGTGTTTGAAGATGTGCTTGTTTGACTTGGTCGAAACCCTTGTACATGTTTTGTGAAGTACCCCACGCTTCCTCTAAAGTTGATCCACCAATAATCTTCTTAAAGCCTGACTCATCAACAACTCGATACAACATTTATAAAGTTGCCTTATATTTTTATGACCTTTCTCTCAAAGCTTTGTTTTCAATTGTCTTATATCTTGTGGTGGATTTTGGTTGTTCAAAACTTTGTTGGACCAATTACCAAACATCTTGAGACACTACAAAAAAACATGTAAATACCGACAATTATTTTTGTAATTTGTGTCGTTTTTAACCGCCATTATTCACTCTAGTGATGGTTTCCAAAAACGTAATTCTTTTCATCACAAAGTATAATATGGCAGTTAAAGGTGAACCATTACAATAATCGTCATTTTATACTACATATAATGTCAATTTAAATAGGTAAAAAAATGTTAGTTAAAACTGACATAATATTTTAATTGGCTAAGAAATATACTGGAAAAAAATGGCGCTTTAAACTAACACTATTATCATTATATTATGATATTTCTAATTGTCACCATTATGGTTAATTCTCAGATTAATTATGTGATTATCAAGTGTCATAATTTTAGTATTCAATTATTTATTATTTTTAATATTTATTATACTTTCATAATTCAATAAAATTAATTTTTGATGATAATTTAAAATATATAAAAAATTATAACACCATAAAATAGAAATGACAAAACTACACCAAAGTACCAATTCAAGCATACAAAAAAAAAAGATAACATTAAGAGTACCAAAATATTCAAGCATCTAAAAAAAATTACAACATTAAAAGTCCTAAGTCTATGGTGTTTTGCTTCCACCACTTGATCCTAGTATATCATGTGGAGATGGCACACCACTTCCAACATGTAGTGCCTACAATGAAGAAATAATATAAATATATATGAGTTAGTGAAATTGAAATAAATTAAGAGATCCATACAATGAATAAATAATATAAGTAATTGAATAGTTTTAAATTGAATAAATTTCACACTTGATCCAAAATAAGCCTCTTCAAATCCTCAAAGCATAGAATAAACTCCTCAATTGACACGTTTTGAGACAAACCCCACCCCAAACTCAACATCTCGACCATTATAAAACATCAACTTGTGCAAAATCAAATAGGTTCAAAACCAAGAAAGATAAAAAATTTACACTGCTACATTCACTAATTTTCCAAATTCCTAATTCAAAACTTCCTCTATCAACCGGTTACATTAACCCTTAGTCGAATTGGACCAAACTCGCCTCTACAACAATAATTAGAATCCACCATGAACCCAATTTGGTAGACAAAGGTGAGCACAAAATTCATTCGAAACAATAATAAAATTTGGACAACTCACAATCACATAAATGGGAGCCAAAACAACACACACCAAACATGGAAACATAAACCAAATCACACAGACTCAATCACATATAGGACACAAAATTAACAATGCAAAGGATATATAAGAACAAGGCAACCTAAAATAGTATTACATTCATCCAGCCAAAACCACAATCATACCAAACTACGAATAAGATTCTAAATTACCCAAAATAGCACCAACATAGGTTAAGGTTTGGTCAACGAATGGAGGCTCCAAGGAACTTCGTTACCCATCATTGTGATAGTGAACCTGAGTAGGGGCAAGATTGACGGTGAAGGGGATGACTGGCAGGTTGAGGTAGAGCGCTCATCAGAGTCTCTCCGGAAGCGACAACAATTTCACACAGCATTAGGTGCTCATCCTTGAAACCACCGCTCCCGTAAGTGCTAGTTTCGATGAGCCCAAACTGATTTTGAAGGTTTAAATGTGAATAGATCTTCCTGATTCCAATTGAGAGTCGAATCATAAAGGAAACATGAGTTTTTGGCCTATGAAGGCAACATCGTGGAAGGTTTGAAATGAGAGTGGGTAAAAGGGTATGGACTAGTGGGTTTCGAACGAGAGTGAACAAGCGGGTTTGGAATGAAAGGGAGTGGGTCTGACATAGTCTTAGTGAGTGTTAAAAAATGAGAGGGAGAATGAAAATTAGGAGGGAATAACTTTAATTCAAAAACAAAAGAGGGAATTACAAAATAATAATTTATTAAAATATGGTAGTATTTTTAATGTTTTATTATAGAATGGCACTTTAAAATGTCATATTTTTCATTAATAGTGTGACATTTAAAATAATGACAATTAAAAATGTCATGCCATACATGTAAATTATGGTAGTTATCAAATTGCAATATTATATTATAAATTGCGATATTTTTTTAAAATTGGCATATTAAAAACATCACCACATACATGATTTTTTTAGTGAAACCCGAGCGAAACTTTCATTTCGATGCTCTAAATATCGTAGTTTGTTGCTTTTGTGAGTCAATGTAGCATTAGATTATTAGCTATAGTCGTCATTTAGTTATAATACCAATTTGCGAAAGAAAAGGATGAACATTGTTATCTTTTTGTCAATGTATATCTTTTCTCTGTGTTTCTTTTTTTAATCAACAATGTTAGTTGTTCGTATTTCTTAGTGAGAGGAGTTGAACTCACAACCTCTCTCACCCTACCTTCCAAATTCATCAAATCTACCTTATATATCCCAAGTGTTAATTAAGGGAGTTTACTCTCTGTTGTTGAATATGTAAGTTTTGAAATGGTTGAAATGCCAAGAAGGGGGGTTTGCATTGGCTAGTTAAAAAATAAGGTGATTTTTAAAAGCCTAAAACAATTTTTAATTGAATCAAATTAACCACCAAGTATGGATGTAAACACTCCTGGACTGCACACTTTCAATCGATCAAAAATAGAGTTAGCAGATTGATTTCATTAAACAGATACAAAAAGCAGTATTGATAGAAACAACCGATTAAATCACAAAAATAGTCGACTGAAAAACTGTGAAAAGTGTAGAAATGCGAATTTGTGATTTAAATAAAGATCAATATGAAAGATCAGGTTCAAATGAGTTATACAAATATGAACAATGTTGCAGATAACACAAGATCACACAAAATGTCAAAAGATTGTTTAGATCACAATTCTTTAAACTTTAAAGTGTAATACAAGAGAGAAGGGTTAGAGAAAACAGCAATGCATAAGATTTTTATACAGGTTCACTCAAACCTGAGCTACATCTGGTTAGTTAAGGCAACCCAAGCCTGACTGTGCACTATTTCAAAATATTTACACCCAGTTAGTCAACAACACCACACAATGACTCTTGAATCACACAAGAATCAAACCAACATAGCAAGACACCTCTTGCAAACCTGGAAAACCACCAAGCACAACCTAAAAGCTTGAGAAAGACCAAACCTCAGTGGTAGCACAACCTTGCCTACCACAACCACCTTCTCCAAGCTTCAAACACCAAGCAAAATGCTCCAAGAATGATCCAACATCAATCTTCACCAGCTACACTATGTATGATCACGAAAGAGAGAGAATTCCACAGTTTCCAGAAAGTTTTCACACTCAAAAATGGTCTTCACTACTCTCTTTCAAAATATAAAACTTTAATAGTCAAACAGTTACGAAATTCAACAGGTTGATTTTCAAATTAATCAGTTGATTTCACTTAACTTAAGTGAAATCAGTCGATTATAAAATAAATCAACTAATTGAATAAGTCCGAGTTAAGACTACTGCAACAAACCTTTTAATCTGTTAAAATTCCATTCAAAAGATTAAAAGACATCATTTAACCTACTGAAAAAACATTTCAACAAATTAAAAGACACAACAAACCTTATACATCTAATTAATGCAAAATGGTCTACAAGATGAATTACAATCTTCAAGCTTGTTTTCCCGATGAATAATCCAAATAAAGAGCACTCACACAAGGCTTGATCAACACGTGAAACACCAAATCTCCACATCTTCATCAATGTATGCATGGTTCCAACATGTTCCAAGGCAATCGCTTCAAGTACCTTTATCAAAACTTCATCAAATCTTCAAGCACCAAATCATCCAGGGTATTTGTGCCAACAGAATATAGAATACAATGTTCATATGTACAATCTCATAATAAAGTCTTTAAATTCATTTACTACATATTTTGAAAACAGCCAATTGTAAATTAAATTCAAAACCATAATTAAGAGCATAATTAAGAGTAGTGCTTTTGACATTCAAAATCTTGCTGACGAAATTTGAAGGTTACTAGTTTTATGCTTATCATGGTTTCCCGTGGTTTCCATAACAATATAGTCATTAAGTTTCTTCTTTCCATTTTTTTAGGAAACATGTTTTGGAGGGTTGTTGTAGTGTTGAACTATAATTTTTATGGCAATGCAATTCCACTTCCTACTCTAGGTCATAATAGAAGGAACATCAAACTTCATTCAAAATGAATTGCAATCCTTTTGAGTAATCCCGCTTCATTAAAGGATTTCCAAATTTGAGAAACTGAGCTACATGTTTAAGGAAAAAACCTCAGTATGGTTTCCTAGATAGGGGAATGACACTTTTCTGTTTCTTGAGGTATTTACTATATGGAAGAATCTTGTTTTGGCTCATGATGTAGTGGTGTTTCATGTTACAGTATTAACAAACAAAGCAGTGGAAGAGAAAAGAGATAAAGAAAGGAAAGAGAGCGCATGTAATTATTGTTGTGTTTTGTTAGAAAGGAAGGTGTTAATAATATAAAGGAAAGAAAAAGCTACGAGCATGTAGTGACACAAACCGCTTAACCAAAAGAAGGGCACATGTTCATCACACGTGGTCAAATTAAAATAACAGAATATAATAGAAATATATTTATCAGCCCCCCTCAAGTTGGGAATATATATTTGTCATTCCCAAGGAGTGCAGAGTCTTGAAATTGGCAAGGGCCAGGGGCTTGGTGAAGATGTCCACAGCTTGAAGAGAAGAAGAAATGGGTAAGAGCTTGAGTAGTCCGGTGTTGAGTTTGTAACGTACTATGTGGCAATCAATTTCAATATGCTTTTTCCTTTCGTGGAAAACTTGGTTTGAGGCAATTTGAATGGTTGATTAGTTATCACAATATAAGAGGGCATGTGAAATATAGTTGAAATGAATATCTTGAAGAAGGTATGTAATCCATTGAATTTCATAAGTGGTGGAGGCTAAAGCGCGATATTCAACTTCTAAAGAACTTTTTGAGATGGTTTGTTGTCTCTTTTACTTCAATGAGATAATAGAGTTGCCAAGATAGATAGAAAAGTCAATAATGCAGTTTTGAGTTATAGGACAAATGGCCGAATCAGAATCGTTGTAAGCTTTAAGCTGAAGAGGGTTATTATTGTGGAGGAAAATCCCTTGTCCAAGGGTTCCTTTCTAGTGGCAGAGAATGTGAAAGGTGGCTTATTGATGCACAGTGGAAGGAGATAAGACAAACTCACTAAGGTGATTGATGGAAAAGGCAATGTTTGGAAGGGTGTTAGTGAGATAGATGAGATGTGAAAGGCCATAAACCCTTGTTGTCTTAGGAGCAGCCAAGAGGGCTAGAAAACCCAAAAATAATGAATCATGAATAGCAATTAAGCCTTGTTAATAACAATTTTCGTTTTAAGGTCATTAAGCAAAATTAAGGCTTGGTTAAGTGCCCAATTAAGAGAAGGAGAGAGGGTTTAGTGTCTGTCCTTGTTGAGCATTGTGAGGGGGTAAAAACTTCAGAGGCAAACAATGAGTATTAAGTGAGGCAGAGGAGCTGAATTGGGAGAGAACTAAGGCAAGTCAACGGTGATCAAATAGGGGCTTTATATTCAAGTTTTAGCAAGGAATCCAGGTTAGGAGAGTTGGACTCGTTTACATTGTATTTTTACGTGTTCTTATAAATGCATGCATTGTTGATGATGAATTCGAGTAATTGTATTAAAATTCTGGGTTTCTGGAAATTTTCCAAAAACCGCCTAGTGGGTACTCAAAGCTGTCAGGCGACGCATACCCGTGGTTGTGTAATTCTGGGTTCCTTTGAGGAATTGCCTAGCGGCATGACGTGGGCCACCAAGCGACGCTAGTTGTGCCACCTAGTTTCTGGGTTCCATATGAACTTCCTGGCGGTGATGAACACGTGCCAGGCGATTCATGTCCAATTTGTCATGTTTTTATTGTTTTGGACTTCTGGGATGGTTCTGTTTGGGGAAAAAGGGAGTTGCAACTATGGGTTAAAGGTTGGATGCTAGAAACTTTTGAATTATGTTGTGATTATAAGTTAATTTGAGGAAATTGGATGAATATGGTATATTCTCGTTCTGGGTTTGAAAATTTGGGATTCTTGGGTTAGGAATCAATTGCATCATGAATTGGACTAAGAGCTAATTGTTATGTGTTATTTAACCACTTGAGTACAGTTAAGTGTGTTCAGATTCGATGAATTGGTCAAATGAGGGTGATGGTGATTTTTAGGTTCATATAAGTGCAATACCAAATCTGGAATTTTTCCAGAAAGTAATGCACTGCCTGGCAGCTCCTAGATTGCCGCTAGGCGACACCAGAGCAGTGACAGTAATTGAGTTTTCTATGGGTGAAGGTTCGCGGGGTTGGACTTCCATGAGTGGGTATTGTAGTTTATGAGTAAAGTAAATGAAATGAGAGGACGATAATAAAGGTGTGTTGTGGTGGGAATTATGCATGGAGAGTGAATAATTGAGTAAAAGGCATGAACGGGCTGTGGAGTCATATTTGGTTTAAATCTAATGGAATAATGAGTCACTACTGGAGTTAAAAGGTGCACACGAGGTATGAAGTGAATATAGCTAGTAATCTGGGACGTAACTTGGATGGTAATTGGTAAGGGTTTAGTGGTCATAGACAAGATTTAGGATTTGTCAAATCTGGTCAGCTCGAGTACTAGGCTAGCACCTAGCGATGATGTGTGAACCGTCAGGCGATAGTTGCAATTTCAGAAAGCAACAGGAACCTGTGGCGCTTGGCGGAGAGGTTTGACCCGCCAGGCAACACCTGCAGACAATGGCTTCAGAGGCGTTTGGCGCCTAGCGGCACGTGTCCCTTGCCAGGCGATTTAGAAGCGCATTTCGCTTGTTGGCTTAAGAGCAGCACCAGGCGATATTGCTGAGACAGAAATTGTGCTTGCTTGCTTGGATGTGCGTGGTCTACAAGCCTTTGGTGATACCTTAAAGGTCGGCTTGCTGAATGTTTCTTGAGTTGTGGCTCGAAACGTATCCCTTGAGTTATGGCTCGGGATAGGGGTTAAACACGTGGCATTCCTTAAGTTGTGGCTCGGAATGACATATCTTGAGTTGTGGCTCGGGATGGCGGATGAACACGAGGAACTCTTGAGTTGTGGCTCGGGTTGACGAGTATTGCCGATGTGAGTGTATGAGTTGTGGCTCATAAGTATGGGTCCAGATAGATTGCCCTCCTCAGTATTTGGTTGACGAGTTTGGTACTCTTGGGACGTTACGAACTATGCTCATATTGGAAACTCCACCTGGCATTACAGAGCATGGTCTGTAGCTGGATCCCGCACGTGTTCTACAAGTTGTGGCTTGTAGGTGTGGTGGCAAGACATCTTGAGGTTATCATCTAAGACGTTATGGTATGAAATCAAAGGATGGAATTCCTTTGATGTGCTTTTAATGATATATATGTTTGTATATATGTTTATTTTAACTGTTAGCTCACCCTATCTACTTGTGTTTAGCGGTGATCGTGTACGTGGTACACGAAGCATATGATGTTGTAGGTGGATCTGGTGAGGCATAGAGCCAGAGCGTGGGCTAGCTTGGGGAATTTTCTACAGAGCTTTATTATTTTTACAAATTTTAAGGAATTGAAGTAACTAATGTTATCATAATTTGAGTTGTAATCAACTTTCAATATTTTGGTGAATTTTGAATAATTGGTATTGGAACAAATAAAATTTTAATTTTTCCTTGTTTTGGGAAATGTTATTTCAATAAGTGACGTTTATTTATTGGCTCTATTTTATTTTATTAAAAACTCGTAATATCCAGTCGGGATATTACATCAGACAACCCTAAAAGGGAGTTGGAGAGCTCGGTAGAGCATCTAGATAGCTTGCATAGCTAAATGTGGAGTATGGATAGCTTAGATCTTGAACAAGAAGTGTTAAGTTTGCAAGGGTAGTTGCCTGCCGAGAAGGATCTTAGAGTTGCTCTATAGGTGCAAGATGAGAAGTGGCGACTTAAAACGGATGATAAGTTTGGTGTGAAGAAGGCGTAAGAATTGTTGGATCTCTTAAAGAGAGCTTAGCATATTCAGAGGAACTCGGTTAATGGCAAGTCGGCCACAAAGACAATAAAGAACCAGCAAAGGGTAAGTTAGTGAAGATTAAGATGAAGTCGGTCAAAGAGAAGATCAAGTCGATCAAAGAGAAGATCAAATCGGACAAAGAGAAGATCAAGTCGGTCAAAGAGAAAAACAAGTCGGCTATGGAGATAGAAGATTGTTCGGGATGAAAGAAGGAAAAATTAAGCTTATGAAGGAGTTTTGTTAGATAATCTTTAATTTTGTTAGATAATCTTTAGATTATATTTTAGATTACGAAGTTGTTTTTATTTAGTAAAGTGATAGTGTATTTTATATTTGATGAATTAGATTTAAGTTAGTTGTTATTTGAGTAAGTTGGAATATCTAAGATTTAGTTTGTTAATATGGTATATTAGATTAGATTAAGATTTAGTTTGGTTTGTTAATATTTGGTTTGTGAGTGGATATAATAATCCATTCTCAATCAATAAAAACACCACACTAACTTACGTTGCATGAGTTTTTCCAACAACTACGGTCTATGTTTTCATAGATGATGTTTTCTCTTGGAATTAAACCAGGTGTTGTGGTCATTCATGTATTAGTTGGAGGTGCATAATATTTTTGTTCATTTATTTACGAAGAATGAAAATAACTCGTGATCCAAGGAAGTTGTACCTCTTTAGAATCCGTTTACAAACAAACAAATTATCGTAAAGGAGACATACATTCTTATATAAATTATAAATCATACTCGTGCAACACTGTCACACCCTCAAGAATTATTCATTACGTAAGATACACACTCATTCGTTTACTTTCCTGAAGTTAACACGAATTTCACCTTGATTCCCAGTGAGGGGCTGAATATTTCCCATCCTAATCATCGCCTTTGCGAAATCTTCATAGAAATCTTCAGTATCGTAGCTGTACTGTTTGACAAGCTCATCAGTAGAACCACCATTGAAGAGTTCTTGATCAGAGTGAAGAAGCCCTTTCTTTTGGACCAAATTAGAGTAATAGTTTTTGTCAAATTGAGCAGCAGTTGAGTCCAGAGGAGAAAGGTTGGAATCACCACCAGCTGTAGGGCAAATGTATTTGAGA
>Ga0099822_1006273_pt1 | contig 15510 bp, 4 predicted proteins | sample CowpeawhiteBW_FD_76839 | JGI IMG/M metagenome (GOLD analysis project Ga0099822, IMG submission 76839) | Root nodule microbial communities of legume samples collected from California USA - Cow pea white BW | ecosystem: Host-associated > Plants > Roots > Nodule | place: USA: California | collected...
AAAAAAAAAATAAAAAAAAATATAATAAATTATAAAATATAAAAACACAATTATTAAATATTTTTAATAAATATATATATATATATATATATATATATATATATATATATATATATATATATAATATTTGTATTTATAATAAAACAATTCTATAAATTCATAAAATGTCGATTCTTTCTGTCATTCTTCTAAAGATCAACTTTTAGGAAAACCAGTAATAAAATTTAAAGTTGATAACAAATGATAATTTATTTTTCAGTTAAAAATATTATATATATATATATATATATATATAATAATTTTTATTTATTGTTATGAAAAAGAAAACTTTGATCAAAGTTGAGTTTTGACCTTTTTAGATTGAGTTTTATTTGTTTTTTTCTTTTGTTTATGGGCTGCTTTATAAAATGAATGATTATAATTGAGATATTAATAAAATTTTTGTCATTTGAAAAAATAAATAAAATATACATTGCAATAAATTTATCTAAAAGCCTTATTTTATTTTTTTTTTCAATAATTACAATTCACTTATTAATATTTGTCATATTGAAATAAATTAAAAAAATATAAAATGACTAATATAATATCATTTATTTTATTTATGACAAAATAATTAAACTTATAAATATTAAGAAAATAAGTTAAATATATTAAATTATACTAATATTTTTTATTTTTTTAACATCTTTATTATTAATATTGTAATATAAAAAACACACATAATAATAATGTAACTAAAAAGATGACATTATTTAAAATAGAGTGAAAATGTTATAAAATAACATTATTCAAACTTCTAAAATATCATTATTCAAACTTTTTTTAAATTTTTATAAAGTATTATAACTTTATTCTTTATGTTTCGTAATTGCTCTTTTATGTACATTTTTTTTTCTCTTTTCCAAATTTAATAAACTATTTTCCATAAAATTATAAAAAAATAATGAAAATAAGTTCTTTTAGTTACTTTTTAGAAACTTTTATTCATATTTTTAATATGAATTTTGGAAATATTTTTTATTTTAGTAATTATTATAAATAATTAATTTTCCATTATCATATGAAAAGGAAATACATGTACGTACTTTTATACAGCAGAAAGTAAAAGTAAAAGTAGTTAAAATATGTTTATATTTAAAAAAAATAAGATAATAAATAAATAGAACAATTTAAGAAATATTTCTTTTACCGCTAAAAACTGCTACAAATAATTTTATTTATGAATAAAATCCAATTAATTTGATCAGTTTTCTTAAAATGATAGCCATGAGTCGTCTGCGACTACTCAGAGTTTCAGTGTACACTAATGAGTATGTGGGTCATCAATCGTAAGCATTTTGGGTCAACTCTTATCCAATATAGCGATCTCGCCTCTATCACGTGAGATGACATCATATAATCTCAAAATGTTTTGCCACGTACATCTCGACCGTTGTTTCCCCCAATCTCCCTCTTGTGTAATTATCGCGGCGGTGCTATGCCCTAGATTTATAATTCATTATCGGATGCGCCAAATCCCATGATATGTCGTCTTCATCGTCTCATTTCCCGAACTCATCACACTACAGATATGAATGCAATTTTTCATTTGCTTTTAGGGTGAGTTATAAATGAGATGTCTTCTTTCGTATACAAAAGTCTGTGTAATAAAGAAAGGGATTTAATTACTTTAAAAACAAAATTAAAAGTAATTATTAATCTATTTAATTCTAAATTAATTAAAATAATTAGAATATTCTGTTTCTCTCATATGGAGGAAATAATATTTAGTATGAATTTATAATATTTAAATATTATAAGTTTGTTATCTGATACATATTATAAATACTATAATATATTGTAATGTAATTTTTTCTATTCCATGTTAATAATTATGTATAATTTGTTACAAATAATAATTTATAAAAATTATTAAATAATTCAATTATTTAAAGTATTGAATAATAATTTCGCAGTAAAAAGTATTTAAAACTATAGTTTATGACAAAAATATTATTAATTATTTTTAATCAAATTAATCATATATATATATATATATATATATATATATATTGTTAATTAAAAAAGTAAACAATTTTCTCTGTTTGTTATAGATAAATAGTAGGATGACAAAAATACTAATAAAGTACTCATATTTGTGGATAAAATTTGTTATTAGAGGTGTTAATTGGACAAATGGTCCATATATCTTGTTAAGCCTCCTTAAGGGAGTCCTAGATGAGAGGATAAAAAAAATCCTCAAGCCCCAAAAACCCCTCTCTAGTGAGTTAGAGTTAGAGCCAAGGACCCAAGGTAGGTTTAACCCAATAAAATATTTTAACTAAATCTTAAAAGTAATATTTTGAGTTTGAACCAATATGGAGTCAAGTTGTCTTAGGCCGTCGAAACTAGACAATCGGACTAGGCCAAACCAAAGATCGAGACGGGTTAGCCCAGGCCGAAGGTTAAAATGGGACATCTTGGGCCAAAGGCCAAGATGAGCAGGAACAGTTTGGACACACAACAAATAAAGGCCAAGTCGAGGTGACGGACAAAACGGGTCAACCCGAGCTTACAAACGAGACAAACCAGCCTAGGCTCGTAGCTAAGACGGGTCAACACAAGCTAAAGGTCTAAACTGTCTAGCATGGGCCGATGGCTGAGACGAGCCGACATGTGTCGACGACTGATACGGTCCAGCTCGACCCCATGACCGAGTAGGATCGACCCGAACCGACGCCAAATATGGGTCCAATGCCCGAGACGGGTCAGCTCGGGCCGATGTCTAAGATGGGCTGGTCTAGACCGACGGCAGAGAGAGGTTGTCCCAGGCCCATGATAGGGACAGGTTGTCTCGGGCTAACATTCGAGACTAGTCGTTCTGGGTCCACGTTCGAGACAAGTCCATCCAATCCATGGTCGACATTTGTTGGCTCGGGACGATTGACAAGATGGTCCAAGGTCGATTGTCTAGTCAGGTTTACCTAAATCGAAAGTTTAATGGCATATTTAAATAAATAATAATATATTTTTCATGTTTAAAAATAATGCCCATGGGTTGGTCCTGACCCACAAGACTTTTGTGGGCGTTTTGGTCCTATGGACTTTTTAAGTGGGACTTTTTGGTTCTATGGGTTTTTTTAGCCCCAACTCACGTGGGCTAAAGCCAAGCCCAATGGGCTGGGCCAAATTGACGGCTCTGTCCCCCGTGGATGGTTGGTACATGTAGGTATCTATTACTTGTTGATAGCATGCATTTTAATACCTACTTATCAACTTTTGGATGTGAGTATCATACTACTCGTACCCGTATCTATCAGTTAACTACAAAAAGTTAAAATTAAAATTTAATTTATATTTTATTGAGTTAAATTTGATTAAAATTAAATTTTAATTTTAATTTTATTACATTAAATTTAATTAAAATTATATTATATTTATATTTTTGTTATTTTATTTACATTTTACTTTAAAATTTTATAAAATGTCTTTGTTCAAACATCTGCAATTACCCGATACCCGTGGATTTAAAAGAACCTGAAAGTATTCTTTAAAAAGGTTTCCGACAAGTAATGAGATGTGTAACGAGTAAATTATTTTGTTACAAGTCGAATAGTGAGTAAACATTATCTGTGCCCGACATGACTCATTATCTGTGTCCGACATGACTCATTATCATCTAATAAATACATATAATTATAATAATAAAACTTAAAAGTAAGAAAAGAAAACTAATTTTGTTTTTTATAAGTTTTACTCTTTTCAACATGTTATCTATATGTGTGATATATTTTCCTTTTTACCAATAATATATTAAGTAATATTTCAAGTTCACTATTAAATATAGGTTAAATTACTATTTTGGTCCTTGTTTTTATTAAGAAGTGTAAAATTGGTCATCCAATTTTTTTCATCTCAATTTGGTTCTTATTCTTTTACAAATGATTCAATTTGGTCATTATCGTCAGTTTGACCAAACAATGTTAAAGTCAACACACGTGTCAATTTGTGATTTTTTGAATTTTATTTTATTTACACATACTTCACAGTAATGCCACATGTCAAGAAGTCTCAATTTAGTCAATTTAGTCATAATTTTGTAAAAATAGAATAATGTTGTCTCTCCTTAAATTGATTTTTTGTATAAATGTTATAATGATATTCTTACTAAAATTAACATTTTTATTAAATATTTCTTGAAATATTTTTAAATTAACTTTAAAATCTATACGAAATACATGTTTGAAATCCTGTTAGTTAGAGTTTGGATGTGATTATTAGATCTAATGTGAAAGACAAATCATACAACCAAAAAATACATGAACAAATTAAAATTAATAAGTTGAACAGCAAAATTTTAAAGATTCAAGTATTAACTCCATACCAGTTCACCCATGTGAGTTGTCCTAAATAGTTCGTATAAATTTTAAAGTTTGTGTAAAAACATTTATACAATTATTTAATAAAAATGTCAATTTTAATAAGAATATCAGCATAAGATTTATACATAAAGTAAATTGAGTCTTAATTTAAAGAATGACAATATTGCTTCATTTTTATAAAAATTGGGACTAAATTGAAACTAAAAACAAATATATAGACCAATTTGAAATTTCTTGACATGTGACACAACTATGAAGTGACATGTGTAAAGATATAAAAAATTTTAAAATAATAATTTTTTTTTTAATTTTTAAAATAAAAGAAATAAAAAATGCACAAATTGACACATGACCTTGACTTTAACACCGTTTGATCAAAATTAACGGCAAAGACCAAATTAAATCATTTTTAAAAAAACAAGGACCAAGTTGAGATAAAAAAAAAAACTAAAGAACCAATTTGTCTTAACAAACACTGGCGGACCTTGCTTCGGACTAAGGGGAGTCATGTCTCTCCCAAGCTTTTTTATTTATTTATATATATATATATATATATATATATATATATATATATATTTAAAATTTGTATTTATATTTTTTTTATATTTTTTTGTTTAATTTGATGAATCTTGGTCAATAAATGGATTAAAGGGATTAATGTTCTATTTCTAGTTATAAGGTTTTTTCACACCAAGTCATTAAGAAAGTGCGAAGTTTAAAAAAAGAGAGAGAAAAGGCAGATTGAGGAAAGATAGTGGAGGAGAATAGAGAGAACAAACAATGCATATTCACAATATCTCATTAATTAGTATCCTAGTATAATTTATGTATGTTAAATTTATGATTTTTTCATTACGATTTTTTTTTCAAATTAAATTTTTTCCAAATTAGTATGAACCCTAATTATAATTTTAAGAATATTTTTATGAAATTGGCATGAACCTTAATTACATTTTTATCAAATTAGTATAATCCTACATTATAAAATGTTGATATTTTGTATTTTTGGCTGCATACAATAAATTAGTTAGTATAATCTTAAATTGAAAAAGAAATTAGAATAATTATTTATGTGAATTCAATAAATTTTAAAAATTGAAAAATGTGAATAGCCGTATGAGAATGATTTAAGTAAAAAAAGTATTTTTTTAATTAAAAAATATATATATAGAAAATCTAATTTGATACTCTGAATATTTTATCTGAGTTTCGTCATTATTGACAAAAATAATTTACCCTTAAATATAGTATTTTGAATCACATTTTTCAATATTTTCTCTGTGACATATTTAAATCTCCAAGATTTCAATTTGGTTTTTCACTTATTCAGGGTCTCATCTAGTAATCTTTGAGTTTAATTTTATACCTATGGTAAATGTATTGGAGATATCATAATAATAACTAGACACTGAGTATTAATAAATAGGAAGAAAGAATTGTTATCTAATGTGTCACCCTAGCGAACAAATAAAAGGAAAGATCAGGAGGAAGTTCGGTTAAATTCTTTTATATTAATTTTATTAAATTTAATTAAATTTTTATTTTATTTTAAATTATATACTATTTAATTTATTTTATTTTAAAAATTTTATCATATTTATTTATAGTTATATTATTTAATTTATCTTAAATTTTGTATTGTTTTATTTAATTTTTCCATTTAATTTCTCTTTGTACTACTTTTTTATCTTCTGTTATGTTTATTTGCATCATCTAATTTATTATGTATTTAAGTCATACTTATTTAATTTATTTTTAGTTATGTATTGATTTTCTTATATATTTAACCTAATTTATCTTTTATTCATTTTTACATACTTATTATAATTATGCCATTTAATTTATCTCGATATCGAATATGTTTATTTATTTTGAGCTATCCATTGGTCATTTATATTAATTTATATTTTTTATTATATTTGTTTATAAAATTATAGTCCATATCTAATTATTTATTTAAAATGTTTGTTTTTATTTTATGTTATTTAATTTCTATGATTATTTTTATAATTTTTGTACTTATTTAGATGGTATATAAATTATTAATCAAGAAAGAAAGACATGTCTTAATAGTCATCATATTTTATGATTTCTAAAAATAGGATGACAAAAATATCTACATTTATGAATATTTAGAAATGAAATTCGCGATTGATAATTGATATTTATTTTAATATACGTTTATAAATAAGTTAAGTGTGAGTATTATATTCTTCGTACTCAGTATTTGTTACACATAAAATTAAAAGTAAAAATTTAATTTATAACTTATTAAATTAATTTTAATTTTAATTAAAATTTAATTTATATTTTATTAAATTAGATTTATTTATATTTACTTTTATTTTTTTGTAATTTTATTTAAATTTTACTTTAAACATTTATAAAATATTTTTTAAATATCGAGTATTCATATATTTTAAAAAACTCAGACATATTTTTTCTAAATAAGTATTCTATAGGTAATAGAAGAAGAAATAGATGAATTTTTTAATTGTAGATAAGTAGATAGGAAGTGTATCTATGTCTGACATGATCCTTTAACGGTCTAATGTGAGTTGAAAAAGATTCTTAGGCTTGATTTCAATGAGATAAAATTAAATGTGTTTGGAAAATTAGAGTCTGGTGTACCGCAGAATGAAAGACAATTAGTGGATTTTAAATACAATTGAAGAAAAGAAGATAAAATCCAACATTTTACTCCCGCATTCAATTAAGCTCTCTATATAAAAACACATTGAATCTCGAGATAAATACTCAATAATCTTATCAAATCCTTATAAATACCATATTTGTTGATATTACGCAATACACTTGCTGAGATTTGATTGATAAGAAAACCATATCAATACTTATAAATTTGATTTTGGCTCATGCAGCATAAATACTAATGAACTAACTCTGTTAGCGTCGCTTTTTATTATTTTGAGTGAATTTGTTGGAGTTGTAATTTTTTCTTGTAATGTGAAAGGAGGTTAAAACAAATATTATATCATATAAATTATTATTTATTAATAAAAGTTTTTAAATCTATATTATTTATTTATTCATCAGTGTATTGTACTCTTAAAAAACTATTATTTTAAAACCGATAAAATATTCATTTAAATCTTATTCAACGTACATGTAATAAAATTCATATTCAAATAATTCTTGATTTCATTTTCAATAGAATTAACGTTACTAAAAAAGAATTAACGGATCAACTTTTACCAACATGTAACATTCCGTCTTTTTTTAGAATTTCATTGAGAAATGAGTTCCACAATGTTGAATTGGATATATTTATTTATTTTATTTCTGTAACATGTTATTTACAAGGATATTGTTATATTATATCGTGTCTGTAGCTACGAATTGAATTTTAGTATGTTGTTTGACTATGTTGTCTATGTATAACTAATGTAAGAAACGAGAGCTGCTTCTCGTAAATGACACGTTTAGTTTATCCTCCCAAATCTTTGTTCAATAAAATATCAGTGTGAAATCCTTAGTCAGAATTGAAATTCGAACAAACAATGATGAAAAATAAAAGTTTAAAAATGAATAAATTTTGTCACAAGTTAAAATTAGTTTATGAATAAATAAATATGTATTAATTTTCTTATATTAAATTTATTTATAAGTTAATTTTATCTTATAAAAAAGTTATCTAAAACGGACCTTAGGACAACACAAAAGTAGTTGTAAACCTCCACTTCTGGAACAAGAAAAAAATTTCAGGTTAAACCGCCAGCAGTTATTTGGTGACAGTAACAGATATTGATAATAAATTGTATATTTTTTTTTTTGACATTATACATCATCTAGAGACTTTATTTTTTAATTTTCTTAAGAGTACCGATTAACATGTGTCTTATAACACATTTCTTTATCAAAAAATGATAATTTCGCCGTTGTTCTTGGATGTTCTTTTCAAAGGAATTGTAGTTATCAGATTTTTTTTTTTGTCCGCAAATATTGCTGCAATTTCTACAAAGATAACGATTCTCATTTGTGGAGTTTTGTTAGTGATTTAGCAAATTAGTAGCTTCACCTTTATACAATTGATTTTGGTATTGGCCTTTTCATAGTCAACAGATTTGAATGTATTTTTCCAAAAGAATAATTTGTATTAATCATTCACCAACCCATTAATTCTTAAAGCTTTATCTTAACAGTTACTATTTTTTTCGGTCTTTAAGGTTTACTAGTCAAAAAGGAAAACTCAACCTAATTGCGACCTTAAAAGGATATCAATAAGTTTTATGAAACTATAATGTTATAACGACTTCTCCTTCCTTTAACATTCCTTTAACAGTTCTTGAATTATCTGATAATTGATTTTTTTTCAAGACTGTATTAATAATTTAAGGTCTACTTAGAAAAGTTAATGATTTGAGTTTGTCCTTGAATAACATGTATATATATGATTGAGTTTTAAGGTTAAAAATCATACAATTCTCATGTAAAGCTATAAACACGTCTCAGTTAAAAAAAAATAAGGCCAAAATCATTTTTTCCTATTTTTGTTTTAATTATTTAATTTGTCTTTCTTTATTTTAATTAAATTTTATTTTCTGTTAAAATTTTCAATTTAGTCATTTTAATTAGATTAGCAACGATATATTTAACCATGTCATATGTGTAGTACTTTTAGTTTTTTCTTTAATATTTTATTTTTTTGGTGTAAGGTATTATCAATGTTACTATCATTACAGCGGCACATAATAATGTAAGTGTTTGGTTTTAATTTCGTCCTTATTTTTTATTTTTTATTTAATTGGATCTCAATTTTTTTTAGTTAAACAATATTGTCTTATAACATAGAATCAAATTAATAGGTAAACTTAATTAAAAATATTAATATTAAATTCTTATCGTAATTTTTAAATTTTAATATATAAAATAATAAAAAAAATATTTTCCATTTTATCTGTTACTACCAGTCACAGCCGAAGGATACGTCAATTACTTTGAAACATATTTAACTTATTTTTTTTATAATTCTTTGACTTTGTAACCATTCGTTCCATCTTATTCTAAATATTACGTTCTAGATTTTTTTTTTCTATTGATTCAAATATGTGATCCTATATTTAAATAAAACACATCCAAAATTAGAATTATAACTTCATCACATATTTTTATCACGAATACTGAATATGGGGACACAAAAGTAATATTAAATGATATCAAACATTGTTAATTACATAATGTGATAAGAAGATAAATAAGAAGATAGATAGGAAAATATTAACAAAGGAAAATACATTTTTTAATTATTTCACATGTTACAATTTAAAAATTACAATAAAAATTACATATTTTAAAAAATTATAAATTTAAAATAGGTATTTTTTAATTTTAATTAAAAAATTAAATTAATAGTGAAGTGATTTGACATATAAATTTTAAAAACTTATTTTAACATGAATATATAAGTTATATTAGACTTAATTATTAATTTGGTCTCATTATTTTAGAGAGATAACATTGTTCCATATAAAAAGAATGAGACAAAATTGAATACAAAGAATTAACATTGTAATGTAGCATTGATATTGACACGTGACATTGATATTAACATTGACACATGAATGATTTGAAGGTGATATATTGTTCACTTATGCGAATTTGAGAGAGAAGAAAAGGAAGGAAGAGCGGGCTTACTCTTTTTTCCAATCATCTCACTTATGGGATGATTTGAAAAGAAATTCAGTCAAATTACATTTATGACCTCAGTTTATTTTTCGCTTTCTTAATTGAAAAGATCATTCATGGGAATTTTTCATGCCAGCACCAACACTTGTATTCGGTTCAGTGGGCGGTTATCCAGATCTATACGTGCGAGAAAGGGAAATGTATTAGATTCATCATTGCATAATCCTTGCGTATCTGGATATACACGAGAGAAGAATGTATCCAGATTCAATCCTTCTATATATGGATCCATTTAAAAGTAATTTTTAATTTTTTTATTAAAATATTTTTATAAATATTTTTTTATTAAAATATGTTATTTTAATTTATTCATTTTAATATTGTTTATAAAATAAATCTAACTCAACTAATTATAAATTTTAAATTACTTTTAAAATTAAGGGCAATTTAGTAATCTTGTTTTTCTTTCTATTAAAATAATATTTAATTTAATTTTGCTGTTAAACCCATTATAGGAAATTTTATAAATTGTATTAGATAATTATGGTAGAAGTAAATATAATTAATATAAAATTTATAAATTATTGGGATTTTGAGTTGGAAAATTCTGGTGAATATTTAATATTTATTGTGTTTGTTTATTTTAATTTATTTTTTACCATATTCATAAAAATACAGTTGTCCTCTTACTGCCTGCCTTGGTGGTGGTAGAAGTTAGCTTTTGAATATTGACTAGTTTACTGAAAAAATACAGTTGTCCTCTGACATGCATTGATGGTGGTAGAGGTTGACTTTTAAATATTGAATGTTTTATTTTAAAACAATGAGAGAGGTGAATGGTGTTTTTTTTAGTGTTTAGAGGAGGGTGATTTCTCTTCAAAGATAGTTTGTTTTGTTTGATTTGATTATTTCGTGAATCTAGGTAAGTTTTGTTCTCTTTTTTGAATCCAGGAGAAATAGATAGTTGAGCTTATATGTACAGAGTAAACTAGTAATTTTATTTTCTTATGAATTGAACTATTTTTTTTAATTTATCATATTCAACATCACTCACTAATTCTCATAAACTTTTCAATCATTTCTCTTCAAATCTTACCATCTTTCGTTTGATCTAAACAACTAAACTTCACTCCTTTTTTTCCTTTAAATTTCTCAAATCCAGTCCCTGAAGCAAACACATGCTTAAAGTGAACAACACAAATATTATCTTCTAATACACTTAAATTCATCATCTTCCTCTCCCTCAGATCTTCACAAATGAACACCCCTAATATGTTTTATTTGATCTTATTTTTATCGATATTATTTATAATCAAACATGTATCCATGATCACTGTTTCATTTTAATAATTATTTTCTTATTAAAGATTGTTTAGTTTCTGATTATTTTTATTAATATTAACTAGATTATCTTTCATATTTATTTCAAATTATGTATTTATTAAAATTTTATTGTGATAAAATTATTATATATTTATGCGAGACAAATATACTCCGCTTTATTTATTAATATTTGTATTTCATTGTTCATAATTAGTCTTGAATAATAGACTTACTGAGAATAAATCAAAATTCTACCCATTAGCACACAATCACTCAATCTTAGTAATAAAACTTGTTAAAGATTATATTGTCTCTTGATCTTGAACGATATAATTTGTCATAATAATAAATCAAAATCACAACTTCTCAATTTTGAATTATAAGCTTTATTCAATTCAATATATAGGTTGGGATCATACCTATAAAATGATAAAACTTATTCAAACAACAGTCCAAATTGTAACTGTTACAACATCGTCTTGGCTCATCAACTATAATATACTTCACAACATAAAACTATACTTCTCTCTACACATTTTGAAGTCACGGGAAAAATTCTACAGATACTTTTATGAAATATCTGTCTTGACTCATTTTTTTCTATTAGGTTAAAATTATACCGCACACAATTGACTCACACGTAGAATCTAAGTATATTATAGACAAAAATGGAGATAATTCAATTGATTTTCACACCAAATCAATGATCTGTTCCACATGTTCCAACATGGCTAAGCTAAACAAGTGTGACAAATTACAGCGAAGTGACATGACATAGAAAAATGAACGCATGATTTGGTAATGATTCTGTCAGACTAAGATTTATTGGTTTGGTCGGCTATGCATGCATGTATATATGTTTTCAAAAAATAACGATTTTTGACTATTTATTTATTTATTTTTAATCTATCATTTTAATTATTTTTATATTATCACATTACTATAAAAAAATTAAAATAAATAATTAAAGTGATAAATTAAAAAAAGTGAATAAAAATAGATTAAAATATCATTATTTATTTCAAAAATAAATTATTCATGTATTATTCAGGGTAAACCAATAAAGTGAATGGTTACGTAGAAGCTTATTCTTGAACCTTATTTGGAACCCCATTAATTTGACCTTCAGTTATAGCACAAAGATTATTTGGTAGGTTAGTGAAAGACAAATTGACTCTTGCTAAATCTCCGAGACTGGCGCATGAAATAATGCTCCCATGTAAACAGTTCAATTACACACTAATTAACCTGTAACCATGTGTGGAGACAACAACTCATTCATCACAACAATTAATTTCAGTATGACTTAATTTCTATATATATAAAAAATATAAATAATAAAAATTAAAGAGGTGAGGGTAATTTTTTTAGTTAAAACATTATAATATAAATAATATTTAAAAAAAATAAAATTTCTAAGATTTGGTTGTGAACTAAATGAATGAAAGAAAAAAGTTGACCGAACTTAATTCAGGTTCAATTTTTTGAACAGAGTTTTTCAAACTATTTGAGTTGACTCATATTAGGTCGATTTCGTACCTCAAATTCTCACCACCGACTTTTTTTTCATCTGAACATGTTCTTAAATAAGCCGATGTATCTAAATATATAAGACGGTGCCCTTATTGCAGCACAAGTCACTTCTTTAAGATTTTTTGTCAGAATAATTACTAAATAATTTTATTAATAATGGAACATGGATAAAAAAACAAATTAATGGGCAAGAGGAATAATATTAATAGTAAAAAAAATTGGTCTGAAAGTTCCTTGGAAATCCGTACTTTTTTTGCTGAGTTTTTTGTCGTTTTTGTGGTTAGCAAAAGGCATGATTTTTAGGGTTAAAGTGGAATGATGTGTTCCCATGTTGATGAGCATTTTACCAATGAAAGGTGAGTGTCCTTTGAGTCTCCCTTAAAATTACCCGTTGGGTACGCGAGAGGTCACACATGGGTTGCCCCTCATCTGGAGAACAACACCAAATGTTGTGTTATATTTTCTTCTTACACATGTTCATATTCATAACTCTGCTCTTAACTCTTAAGTTATCATGCTCTTGCTGCCATCGTACTTTCTTTGTATTTTTGTACCTTTCTTCGACCTAATTATTTGTCTCTTCCATTCTAAACCTAACTTACCAAGCCTCACATAAAAAATTAATGAATTGGAGAAAAAACAATGCAAAGAGGGAGATATTGCCCCTAAAGAGCAAAGCATATCCAAAAGGAATCTCATGTTATTGTATATCATTTTTTGTCTATCTTTAATAATACTTTTGACTCATTTTACCACCTACTTTTTATTTTTAGTTTTTCAGGATGAAAAGCTATATGTTAGTATTTTTTTTAGTGATCTCATATTAATTAATTACAAATAAAATCATATTACAATATACAAACCTATTAAATTTAGGGTTAAATATGGTTTTGGTCCTCAACTTTCAGTAAAAATTGAAATTAGTCTCTCCTTGAAACTTTGGTTCAATTTAGTTCCCCAACTTCATAATTTTGTGAATTTAGTTCTTTCAAGCAAATTTTGTTAAGTTTATTTAACGTTTCAAATACATTTCATGATAGTTTCTTAACTAATATTGAAGTAAAAATGTGTCAAACGGTGTAAACATCTCAAATGTTACCATGAAACGCATTTGAAACATCAAATAAACTTAAGAAAATTTAGTTAAAATGACTAAAGTCACGCAATTTTGAAGTTGGGAGACTAAATTAAGCCAAAGTTTGGAGAAAAGACTAATTTTAATTTTCACTGAAAGTTGAAGGATTGAAAACATATTTAACCCTTATCTAGTTTTCATCTTGAGAAGTGTTGAAATTATTTATAATGCAAAAATAATAATGAGATTGAAATTAACTAGTTAATAGATTTTTCTATTACTAGACAGTATGAAAATTTTGGTGGGCAATGGTCATAGGTTACACTTTTTCATATGACCTATTTTCTTCCTTGTCCTCTAATCATGCCATATACATCTTACACTACCATAGCCCCCACCTTTGTTCTTTCTTCAAATGGGCCTCTCAATTTCAAAGGGGAATAAAAGAAAAATGTTACCCAACTCATGTCACCAATCCATGGAAACACAGTTAGGTATGAATATTATCATAGATTCTCGGGTCCACAAGATTTCGAAGCTTTAGAAATTATGATGGTAATGCAACAAATGGTATACGGTTGTTGGTTAAACTCAATTCGTGTAGAATGAGAACCATTTTTTTTAACCATTTAAAGCAACGCTCACTACAATTGACCAAATAAACCCACTCTATTGATAGTTAATAAAACGAGTTAGGTTAGATTGAAAAAAATATAGTAATATATTGATTCTAATCAACTTTAATTTGATTAGTTTAGTTCATTTAAGCTCGATCAGTAGGTAGGTTTGTGAGCGGATCTATTTTTAAAAGTAATAATAAGAAAGAAATATTATTTTAATAAAATATTTAGTATTTTACATCAAATTGTTACATTTAAAATTATAATGAATTTAATTTCTGTAACTTACATTTTTTTATTTTTTTAAAAAAAGTAGATTTCATTTTTAATTTTTCTAAAACTGAACAAAAATAACTTTTGCTCCAATATAAGAATGGACCAGACCAATTATGTCATAGACCAAAGGAAAACGTACGATGATTTAACTGACTTTTTAAGAAAAATAATATAATAAAGGTCAACATTTTTTAATTTTATAATATGATTTTCCTTTATCTCACCGTGGAAAATGTGTGTTTGACTAAATATAAGTTAGTGTTAACGTTTATCTCACAAATTTATATAACTAAGATAGTAGAATAACTTACAATCACTAGTTTATAGTTTTTTCTTTAAATGACACTTTATAAAGTCTTTGAGATTATATCACTTTTTTTTTTTTAATTTCTATCATTACCATCGTATTAAAACTTCTCCTTTATCCTTTTTTTTTTCTTTTTGAACTTAAAAATCCTTAACATGTCTCACTCTCATCAAAATATCAAATATTATCAAATTTATAATACAAATTATTTGTAAAACCTATTGAATAAAATAAGCTCAAAACAAGTATTCTTCCAAAATATAAGTTGATAAAGTCATTTAAAATACAAAAGCAAAAGCATTTAGAATATATATATATATATATATATATATATATATATATATATATATGTAGATATATATATATATA
>Ga0099822_1006284_pt1 | contig 15500 bp, 8 predicted proteins | sample CowpeawhiteBW_FD_76839 | JGI IMG/M metagenome (GOLD analysis project Ga0099822, IMG submission 76839) | Root nodule microbial communities of legume samples collected from California USA - Cow pea white BW | ecosystem: Host-associated > Plants > Roots > Nodule | place: USA: California | collected...
AAAAAAAAAAAAAAAAAAAAAAAAAAAAAAAAAAAAAAAAAAAAAAAAAAACAAAAAAGAAAATAAAAAAAAAAAAAAAAAAAAAACCGAAAATCGCTATTCAAACCAGAATACTCAAAATCTCTGCATGTGAATGTGAAGGTGAAACATCCTTACCCTTCACCTAAGACAACTAAAATATACATTTAGAACTGAACAGAGCATGTAAAAACCGAAAATCGCTATTAAAACCACAAAACTCAGAATCTATGCAGAAACAGTGAAAATGATCATGTGGATGCGAAGGTGAAACATCCTTACCCTTCACCTCAGACAACTAAAACATGCATTTAGAACTGAACAGAGCACATCAAAAATCGAAAATCACTATTAAACCAGAAAACTCAGAATTTCTGCAGAAACAGTGAAAATCCTCATGTGAATGTGAAGGTGAAACATCCTTACCTTGGCTCGACCACAAGCACAGAGATATTAGGGTTTGTAGTTAGTGAAGGTGAGAGAGAAAAAGGGATTTTCGTTTTTGAGGTGTTGCAGGAGAACCCTCACAACTTCTGCTATGAGGATGCACGCATGCACAGCTATTGGTTTGCGCCTTCTTTTGGAACTACTACTCCATATAGAAAAATAAAAAATGATAATAATGATTATATAATAAATAATAGCTTAATTATGGTGTGGTATTAAAAGATTAAGTAATATAAGCTTAAAATATTTGTCCATTTTTTTCTTTAATAATAATATTTGAATGAGGGAATTAAAGTTAATAATTTGCATTCAAAGGAAAACAAAAGCTTAAGTTTAAAACAAACGTACAGTTTAATTCAAATTCAAAATAAAAATCTGTTGTTTTATGTTTCTCTCTCCTGAATTAAATCTAACATTAATTTTTAATATCATTAGTTAGTTAAATTAAACTGACCAATATCTTATTTTAAAACTCATCAAATTTTGATATATAAAATTATTTTAAATTGGTACTTTTTTATTTTGTTTAGATTAGTCATTTTATTTAAATTTAATATAAAATATTTAAACACACATATTTTTAATAAAATGGTATAAATTTTTTTATCAATCACTGTGGTTTTTTATATCAATAGCCAAGTTACTCATTTATATTATTAATTTACGATTTTTTTATCTTTTTTCTTATTAGATTAGTTTATATTTTTTTTATCATATATCATATATGTTGATATATTAACTAATATTCCTATGTTCAATTGTAATTTAAGTATATGATATACATTATTGCAATTATTGTGTTTATTTTAAATGTTAAAAACTTATAAAACAGTAATTTATTTATAGTTTTAAAAATCTTATTGCAATGATTGCTTAATGTTATTATACTATTGTTGAACTTTTATTAATACTTATTCAACTACAATTTTACCACAACTAAGCTATTTAAACTTTAGAGTTCATATTTAAAAATATTGTTCTTCCCTATGGTTTCGCCTCTCATTTCTTCTTATAATCAAAGATAGAGTAATTATCAAATAAAAAATTAATAACATATATAGTGTTGACATTTTTTTAAAGATAAATTAATAATAACAACCATGATCACGCTATAACCAAATCAGGAACATAATAAAGAAGTAATGAATTAATCATTTAGAGAGAAAAAAAAAATACATAATACAATTTTGTACAGGAGTGAGAATGGTAATCTCTTTATAAAGAAAATTAATTATTTTTATATTATCATTATTCCAGCAAACAGAGAGTGCACACAAAGTGTTCTTCAAGCACATATGATCAAATTTTCAATATTATGAAATTTGATTTTTATCAATAATTAAAAAATAAATAAAAACAGAAAGAAAGATAAGTGAAAATGGGAATTTAAATTTTCTGCTGAGTTTTTTAGTGTTTTTTCTTTGTTCTGCCTTCAAAATAACTTATGACCATTAATTTTGAAATTTAAAAATATATTAAAAAAATATTTAAAGTATCAACATAGTATATTTTCAGTGCTCAGCAGATGACCACACAAAAAAACTTAGTAAAAAATCCGAACTTGTAAAAATAGTGACTCTTATTATTCAATTATGGTTTTGAAGACCGTGAAGAATGAGATATGAGAAGGAATAGAATTTTACAAATTCTCCACCCAATCAAAATATGCAGTGACTTTTTATTAATAAACAGTTTGATTTCAAAATCCTAATTAAATAAAGGGTTAAATATGTTTTTAATCCTTAACTTTCAATAATGAAAAAATAAATGAAAACACAGAGAAAAATAAGTAAAAATGAAGACTCTTATTATTCAATCATAGTACTGAAGACCCTAAAGAACCTAAAGAATGAGATATGAGAATGGATAGAATTTGACAAATTCCGCACCAAATCAAAATATGCAGTGACTTTTTATTAGTAAACAGTCTGATTTCAAAATCCTGGTTAAATAAAGCATTAAATAAATGGTTAAATATGCAATGGCTTAACTTTCAATAATGAAAAAAAAAATAAATGAAAACACGTAGAAAGATAGGTACAAATGGAGACTCTTATTATTCAATTATAGTATTGAAGACCATGAAGAATGAGATATGAGAAGGAATAGAATTTTACAAATTCCGTACAAAATCAAAATATGCAATGGCTTTTTATTAGTAACCCGTCTGATTTCAAAATCCTGATTAAATAAAGCATTAAATAAAGGGTTAAATATATTTTTGATTCTTAACTTTCAATAATAAAAAAAAAAGAGAAAGATAAATAAAAATGGTGACTCTTATTATTTAATTATGGTATTGAAGACCGTGAATAATGAGATATGAGAAATAATAGAATTTTGCAAATTCCGCACCAAATCAAAATATGCAGTGGCTTTTTACTAGTAAACAGTCTGATTTCAAAATCCTGGTTAAATAAAACATTAAATAAAGGATTAAATATGTTTTTTGTTCCTTAACTTTAAGTGAATTTTGTAATTAGTCTATTTCGAAACTTTGGACCAATTTAATTCTTAATATTTCGAAATATGTGGATCTAATCTTTCTAATCAAATTTTGTTAGGTTTATTGATGTTTCTTACGCATCTCAAGATTTTATTTGAATTGTTTATACTGCTTGACACATTTTTGCTTTAATGTTAAGTCAAATACTATTATGAAAGGTGTTTGAAATGTCAAATAAACTTAACAAAATTTGATTAAAATGACTAAATTCAAGTATTTTGAAAGATGGAGGACTAAATTTGTCCAAAGTTTCAAAATAGACTAATTTCAAAATTCACTAAAAGTTAAGGGACAAAAACATATTTAACTCTTAAATAAATGGATGATATTCACACATTTAATTTAGTTCATGCTTTAGGCTTTAAACTAACTTATGTTTTTCAAGACAAATTTTTTTGTTTTATTCTTATACCTCAATCTTAAATTTTGTTGTATCTTTTACTCTAACAAATATAAGAGTTTTATAAAACTTACACTTTTGTTGATGCTTTGTTTGGTTGTTGGATACAAATATATAGTTTCAACGCACACAAAAATATATATATTTTTTATTTGTTATGATTCTGAGTTTTTCTTTTTACATCATACCATTATATTTTAATGAAAATAAGGTCTTATAAAGTTTTAATTTTAAATCTAGTGTAAGGCATCTAGAATGAAGATACTCTTAAGTATATGTTTTAACCAATAAAAACTTAAAAAAAAAATAGTAAATATTCAAGATGTGTTTTATTATTATTTAATGTTGATTTATTTTGGTAATACCTACAATTATTTTTAATTTTTTTTATATCTTTAACTCTTCATATTTCTATTCATCGTATTAGGAAGTAGCATAAAAAATAAAGTATAATAAATACTCATGAATAGTTTGAGTGATGTTATTAAAGAAAATATTAAGGATTGAAGTGAATTATAGCAATAAAGGGTAAAAAAAAAAGGAAAGAAAAAACTATTAATAATGGTTCACTAAAACACTTTAATATTGTGGCTTAAAGGATAAATTATTAGACAAAAATCAAAGAGAGGATAAAATTAATAAAACAAAATATTATTAAGGGAATATAGATCGAAACAACTTTTTAATAATTTTGTTAAAGTAAAATAATGAATGATTTTAATATAAAATTTATATATTTTTTTTAATTTTCAAGTTTTTAATATATTTGAATACTTTTAATCAACTTTTTTTTTTCAATTTATTCAGTACCTAATGTTTTCATATTTCGATTAAATTTTATTTTTTAATCTTTATTAAGTGAATGATATATTTATTATTTTTTCTAGTTATTTTACTTAGCTGTTTTCACATGTTAACGATGGGCTTATATTCTCGTAATTAATATAAAAATATACGAGGTGTAAGTGTTTCAAATAGTCAGGTTTTCTAATGAATTTCACATCATCATTTGTAACAACTATCTCGCCAATAATGATAGAATCATTATGATTATTCAATATATTTTAATAAAAATGATAAAAATCGTTGATTATTTTATATTAACCATAATATTATTTTCTAATATTAAAAAAAACTTATTTTTACGATGACAGGATTACATTAGCTAGTAATGAGTAAACAGGTAAAATAAGACTAATAGCTGTCATTGTCATTGTGCCACCACGTATCATTCTTGTACAAGGAGCTATAGCCTTAAACAACTAAAATATATGGAATATATTAATGTTTAATTATAATAAAAATAAATCTCAATTTATTATAATATGTACATGTTAGGTTATATATATTTCGAATTATGAGTATAGTTATCAAGAAAAACGTGGTTTCATATTATTATATGAGATTAGTTTTATATATTTAAGGTCTTTGACACTATTTTAATCTCCAAATTTTAAGATAATGGTATTGTGGGTCTTTATTTTTATATAGTGTTTAATTTTGTCTATTTTATATGATGTGAGACTTTGACTCACATTTGGACTATTTTCAATAATATATTATTTATTATTTTAGCGCAGAAATTAGTTGATTGTTTTTGAAAATAACACCTTTTTGAGAAAAAGTAATTCTCAGTGTACTAGATTGAAGCTTATTTTTGTATCTACCCTTTACGGTTAACATTGAGAATTCGACTTCTAAAGAGTTATATCCTTCGTTTTGGTGTTCCAACAACGAAATCCCTTCCAATATTTTGTTTCCTGGAATCCAAATTTTGGGCACAGTGACTTGCTTTCTTTCTTTTCAGCATGCTCGCGGAGGATCATGAGTGAGCCTTGTAGCAATATGGAATTCTATTATAGGAAAACTAAATTCCAATCTTTATGCATTTTTTATGATGTTTTTCCCACTTAAATTCACGTTTTAAAGGTATGGTTTTTATGGACGAATTTGCCCAAGTGAAGTATAGAAAACAAATAAAAAGGAAAAAAAATGGAAAAAAAAATATTTTTTGTAGAAAAATATTTGTTTAAATGTGTTCACAAATAAATTTTAGTTATAACTTCACCGTAAATCCAATTTATAAGACAAAGTTTGTGTCCACTTATATATTTTGAATTGTAATTATCTCTGGTCGATGTGAAATTATAATATATAAGTAGGTGTAAATTTCACTTTACAAGTTGATTTTATAAGATTAATTTAAACTTAAAGTTGATTTCTTAAAAGATATCAAATTCATGAGTTAGAAATCCTAGTGAATTTTGTTGTTTGTTAGGTCTATTATTTCACTTGTTATTTGTCCGTTATCAAACTATCTATTAATGTGTAGTCTCATACTTTAAATGTATAATGCCTCACCATGAGAATATTGAAAATCCTACATAAAGTCAGTTCATATTATATAAATGTGTGCAAACTTCATTTTACAAGCTAATTTTGTGAAGTTAAATTAGCTATAAAGACTAATTCTTAACAAAACTAAGTAATTGAAATTATGCAGAATAAAACTAAATTGGTTTTAGAGTAGAAAAAAAAATTAAATTAATTATATTCCACCTCAAATAATTTCTCAATTTCTTTCATCTCTCAAACCAATTAAAATGCATCCTATATAATTTAATTAATATTTTTAAATAAAGACTGCAATTTTTTAAATAATGATAGCTTGACACACATTACATTCATTTGACACACATTGTAAAAATAAAATATTATAAAAAATGTTTTTTTTTGTATTTATAAATAAAAGAAAAAAAATAAAGGATGGTGAAGAATACTATCAAATAAGTGTAAAAGAAAAATTTGTATATCAAAGTATGATTAGTCTTTTTAAAATCCAATCCACCAATTACAATAACAATAACAAAATTTATTAAAAAAAAATAATACAAAAGCAAAAGAACCACACCAAACCTATGATAAAAATTACACTCCACAAAACATAAATAAACTATAACAATTATGAAAAATATTTAAATAAATACATAAACATAAAATATTAAACTATTAGTTAACTTATGAATACAATTAATTAAAAAAAAAACACAAATAATTTTGAATTGTATATACAATTAATTAAAAAAAAACACAAATAATTTTGAATTGTATATGCTTACAAAAATACAAACGCCAACTTAAAGAAATCACTTATTGATCCAAAAAATTATAACAGACTAAAAAACAATCACTATCCAACCAAAGTTTTTAAAAGTCCTCCCTCAAAATATATTTCAAAACATAAATAAAAGTTATATTTCACCTCACATAATATTTTTTTTATTTATTTCATGTCTTAAACCAATTAAAATTATTCTACATAAATTTAATTAATTTGTTTGAATTAAATTCTTTCTACAAATATATTTTTTTTACTTATATTTTTTCACGGGTTTTCATGGTCTTCCCCTTACAAAAATCATAGAAACCCGATATCAAAGTTCACCCCGAAAAACGAATAGTGATAAAAACGCATAACGAAAGTCGAAATTCATCTTCGCAGAAACTGAATTGTGACCTGCTACATAAAAAGTCACCCTGTACAAAGTTCAGCTCCCAAAAAATTGATTTAAAAAATAATATCTTATTCAAATATAAAAACATCAAAGAAAGTTTGTTTGTTACATTAGAAGACATAAAAAATCAGCGATTATATCTAATTATCGTTGTACAAAATACTTCTGTAAAAAGGTTTATCTTCGAATATATTTTGTGTTCTTTAACTATGAACACAAGAAATCTATAAACACATATAAAATATAATTAAATAGTATACTTAGTCAATTATTTTTATTATTTTATCATATATCATACTCTTTACATTCTTATTGAGTATCGAAAATTCTTCTAGAAGTGGAATTTCTCCGCAAATTATCTTAATATCTCAATTCCTTTTCATCAGTAGTTGCCATCTCTGTTTTTCAGAATCTCATTATTTCACCTTTCGAATTAACAACAACAATTTTTTCTTCAGATGAACATAGATAAAAAGTACTGAAATTGAAACAACTGACTAACATCATTTGAAACTGAGAAAAAAAATGAAAAACAAAATATTGAAATAAATGAATAATTATTTTATTGAAGATCGTGAACGTCTTTGCCACAGTTCATTAACTCGCTCGTGCTCACTTTCGATGAAATTAATGTGTTTGGTTGAATTCAAATTTGTTATAATAATTTAAAAAATTGGGAGAACAGAAGTCTTTCTCAGCGTGAAAAGGTTCGGAAAAAGTAGAAGAAATCATTGGCAAATTAGAAAAGTGAAAAAAAATGATAAGAGAGGTAAATGAAGGTAAAGCCCAGATAAAAAGAGAAGATAGGGACGCGGAATGAAGACACTGACACAAAGAGCCAATAGCGATAAAAAAGTTGCTGTCAAAGGGAGAAAAAAAAAAACTTTCTTAGTTGTTTTTTAGGTTTTTTCTATAACCAATGTCGAGAATAGGTTGCAGAACAATAAAACAAAAAAAAAAAAAACTTTACAAAGAAAAGGAAAATGCTAAATTTTACATCTAAAATATCTCTATTTAATTATCTTTTCCACAAGTGTGAGCATATCATAGGAGAAAGGATCGGAAATTTTTGTAGGCAGAAGATAATTATTAAAAAATAGTTAAATTAAAAAAAAAAAACATGTTATAGTTAAATGTTTTGATATGGTGCTCAATTAATTTGCATAAGTAACAGAAAGTAGTGTGAAGAGTTGGTTTGATTGTATTGCAAAGAACCATGTAAAAAAACAAAATTGAGAAGTGTGAGTTTTGTAGTGAGTAAATAAATGTGGGTCTGACTCCAAAATGTTAATAATAGAACAAAAAAATGAACAGTTGATTCAGTATAAGCATGCCCACTTGAGCAGCTAATAATAATAGTGACAAAAAATACAGTTTTGACAATCAATATCTTTCCATTTATGACAAGGGATTTCTGAAATCTTTCGTCACATAAAGCGACCTGTAACTGCTTCATCTTCATCCTCTGGGATCTTGTTTCTTCAAATTCAATCTGTTCTTTAATATAATAGGTGAAACTCAAGAGTCTATTCAATAACTCTGAATTTATTTTAATGGAAAAATAATTGTGCCAATGCTTATATTTAGATGATATCTATGAAGTTAAGATCAAAAGTTTCTTTGGGATCAATTGGATCTTTACTATTATGTGAAATGCTATCACTTTAATCGATGTAATCATCCTCATAATATTTTTTTGTGTTGAAATGCATTTGAAATCAGCGTTTTAGTTTGACATTAGTATCGGTTAAAAAACGTGTTTAATATATAGAAGTTAAAAAACTATATTTATTAATGTTTTAAAATTTTAAATTGAAATTTATCATAATTTTGAATCAGATCAATCATAATTAACGTAAAGTTAAAAGATTAAAAATATATTTAAATATAGTTAAAAGAATAAATAAATATTTTCACCATCCAAAATTATTTTAACTTTCTATAGTTTCACCAACAAAATAGAATATAGCTGGCTGCAAGCAGCACAATTTAAAAAAAAATAATAATAATTATCAGAGATCGAAGTCCATATAACTTAAAAGAAATTCCGGGACCATAAACCATTGAAAGACAATTTCAATGTTGTTCCTTTTCTTTATATATTATATTTTCGTTTTAGTTTATAAACAAAATGAAGCCACTCTTTAACTTTTACACATTAAAAACTCATAATTGTTAATACATTACAACCCAAATTAACACACCTTATCTAATCATTCTCAATTCAACTTTGCATAATGTAAAACTTGATCATCAATTCTACACTTGTCCATTCACATTCATTGAAAACATTATTTTTCTATTTTTTTTAATTCATTAAATACAAGATAATATAATTAATAACATAGTACAAATCACCCTTTAGAATCGTATAAAGTACCTTCTAATATTTGAATGTCTATATATCAGAACAGCATCACTTAATACATGTAAACCACTTTAAACGAAAAATTCAATACTACTTGTACAAACTAAAAAGAATCTAAAAAAACTTCTATCAAATATTGAAAACGCATAAAACCTAAATAATAATATTGATCCATATTTATAGAATAGATGAAAAATTAATTACGTAAAAAATTGAAAAACTTGATCATATATATATTTTTTAATTTTAAGAATCAATGTGAATACACGTGGGACTAAAATAATAATTTATTTAGCTATATATCTGCTCCACGCCACAGGACTGTTTAGGAAAAAAAATAAAGACAGAGAAGAAAAAGGGTTTTAATGGTATACTTTATTTATTTATTTATTTTAGTATTTTAAATGAGAATATTAGGGTAAAATAAAAGTATCTGAAAATGAGAGTGCACCTCTCTCACAACTCACAAGCAGATCTGTGTTCATATATATATGTATCTGTGTGGTTCTTGAAAGAAGAAGGTATTCACGTGTTACAGCACCAGAGTGTTATTGCTATTGCTCTTGCTTAGAAGTATCAGACATTGAAGAAAAACAGAGAGAAAGAAAGTGACAATGTCTGGTGTGTGGGTTTTCGACAAGAACGGTGTGGCGAGGCTGATAACAAACCCTACAAAGGAATCGTTCGAGCAGAAAGATCCGAAACATCCTGGTACAGCCACCGCACCAGGTGCCAGACCAAGAGTCCTGGTCTATCTCCCGAGCAACCAGGTCATCCGTTCCTACACGGAACTTGAGCAGCGACTCACAGAACTCGGATGGACTCGCTATCACGACTCAGACCCAGACTCAGACTGCTCCGAGCTCATCCAGTTCCACCGTTCTGACACCTCTTCACATCTCATATCCCTCCCCAGAAGCTTCTCTAACTTTAAGCACTTTCATCTGTACGACATCGTCGTTAAAAACCGCGCTTTCTTTCAGGTTCGTGACCCCACTACGCTATACCAGGCCTAGACAACAGATGTGAATCTAAAAGTTCATGCAAACTGCTTATATTTTCCACCATCAAATCTTACCTTCTCCTACTTAGCTTCAGAAATGTCCTTATCAGTCCCTACCACCCTACCCTAACATGCATCTTCATATCCCACCTTCTTCCTTGTTTTTCACTTTGTCTCCTTCTACATGTATTTGTTTCTTGTTTCGTTTGGTTCAAGGTTGTTGTTGTAGTAGTAGTAGTAGGTAATTGAATTCAGGCTTGTAATGGTTCTTCTACTTGCACGTGATCAAGCTGTCTTTTTAAGAAATTCATTCATTCTCCGTAATCACTATTCTATTAAATTCTAATTAATTTGCTTAGTGAGTTGTTGTTGTTTGAATTTGATCTGAGTATTGAAAGAGACCGCAGTATCGATGAGTGAAAAAACAAAATGAAATGAAATAAAATTCTGGGTATAGATAGAGTTGAGGTGGGGGTAGCTAGCTTCTGGGCTTCTTGGTTTAGTCATTAATTATGAAGACCGAACATTGCATGCAGAGTTACCTTAAAACCCTAAGATTCATTAATTAATGTAGGGTAGGAAGTGGTGTTATGAGATAACTAGATAGGAAACTAGTTATAGAAGGAGGAATTGAAAATGAACCAGTGGCAGGGGTGTAAATAAGGTGAGGAAGGAGCGTTTTAGTTGGAAGAATGATTCATAGGGCATGGCTTGTGATTAATTGGTGATAGTGAATCAGACTATCTGGTGTAAAAAGCTGAATTAGATGATGCAATATCTTAGATAAGCTGGTAGCTGTCAATTTCAAAGCTGCTACAGAAGTGTACTTTTGTACTATCTTATATATGTTTGTATGAGGGACCATCATTTTGGGTCTATAAAGGCTATGGAGAGTCTATCCCAGCGTGGATGGTCATAGAGCTAGCTAAGGTTTGTGGGGAAGGACGAAGGAGTGAAGGTGCTAAAGGTCCTGAGAGAGAGAGTAAAGACTCATTTCTTTGTTTTTCTTTTTCTACATGAACTGTATATATGAACTCATTACACGTATCATATGGTCAAAACAATTCCACCACGGTGCTCACTGATACTCAGTGGTCCCTTATCTTATTATCTCATAAATATTATCTCATTAATAACGATAATAAAATATTATTTTAATGGAGAAGCACTTTTTTATACTGGAGAAAAGAGCTTTTGGGAAGCGAGAGAGATTTGCAACGACTGAGTACAATACAAGGAAAGTGAAGAGAATCATACCTTCTGAATAGACGTAACGAAGGAGGCATACATACATGCATTCCCATAGATATCAGATAATATCATTGTCCTGCAATCTTGTCGTACCAAATACTCATTCACTATAAATTCAAAATAGTTCAATATTTTTTCTGATTTCTGCGTAGATGTGTGATGATAAATTTAAAATAGTTCCTTGTTTATTTGTTAGAATAGACACATTGATAGAAAATTAATTTATCTGTTTATAGAAACAGAAAATAACAATGTTTTGATATTATCTATTTTCATTATTTTTTAACTTTATGTTTTTTTTTTGTGTGTCTCCTCTCACACCCTAAACTAATTAAAGAGGCTACTTTTTTGTTTTCTGACAAAGAAAGGAAGACAGTAGTATTCTTGAATTAAATTGATATTAAGTTATAAAAAGTTGTGAAATGAATTGTTATTAAGGTATAAAGTTTATTAATTTATTACAAGTTATAAAATACAGTAACTTATTTGTTAGTAAGTCATTGATGAAAGAAATAAGATGTATTTATCATATTTTTTTACTTTAAACTTATATGATATCAAATTCACCTTTATTGTAACTGTTATTACACTGTATCTTTAAAAATTTTAAATAATTGCTTTGTTAATCTTTATGTGAAATATTTAACTATTGAAATAATTAAATTATATTTTAAATTATTAATATATATATATATATATATATATATATATATATTATATTTTGTGCATAAATGTACGATGAAAAATATTTATATAAAAGAAATTCATGACACAAATTTGGGGCTTGTATATATAGTCATTTTCATTATCATCTCTGCTAACAAAAATCAAATAAAATTTGTACCTAGTGGAAGTGGATATTATCTGTCAGAGTTGGATTAGGTCTTTTGTTCATTCCTGAGGTTTTGTTCTTTTTTATGAAAGGTGGGTAAATAAAATTTGAGTGGTAATATATTTCCAAGTAACACACTTTTATGTATTAACTCTAATGTTCTAAAAATAATAATATAGGATTTTATAGAATAACTTCTATAATATAAATACTATAAATTAAAGTTTTTACAACAATCAAATAGGCACATTTAAAAACTGATGATATAAGTCTACTTAATTACATCAACACATTGACGGAGTTAATCTCAATTAAATTTTCTTATGTCTGGATTTGAAACATTTTTTTAATGGTGATTTTTTAAGAGTAGAAGGTGATCATTCTCATACAATTATTAAACAACACAGAAAGTGTAACTGTGTTCATATTGAAATTTAAATAGTTAGTCCTTTAACTAATTAAATATTATATTTCAACCATTAACTCATAAATAATTAAATTTGTACTATTATTACAGAAGATAAATTATGTAATATCTCATTTTAATATGTAATACTATATCAATAAGCATCACATGGTCAATAATAAAAAACAAGTAATTTATTATCCAAAATCATATATATATATATATATATAAAGATTTTATACAAGTCAAGTACAATTCATATAAAGAAAACTCAAAGTCTTCTGACAGGTCATATTCATCACTGTTCAATCATTCAGACAATCACAGTACAATCATTAAACCAGTAGATTGAACATATCTAGAACTTAGAAATACTACAATTAGTTTCTCTTACCTGTGAAATAATTCAGAGAACTCAAAACACTCCCAAACATACAGAAAGTTTTATATATCCTTAGAAAAAACACAAACACAATCAAGACACACTATTAAAATCACTGATCAATAGTTAATTTTATAGAAGATTTGAACACCACATGCAAGCTAGAGGAATTCACATGAAAATAAAAGAACACACAGATCAAGAAAATAAAAGAACACACAGATAAAAAAAAAGACAACAAACCAACTTAGTCAAGAGAAGAAATTGATCAGAGATATTAAAAAAAAACTTTAAAAAAAGTAAAAGAACCCTAGAAAATAATTTATAGAGATGGTATATTTTTAAATGATGAAACTTATGTTCTATTTATATTTATATTTTTTAATATTAAAATATTTACGTTTATTTTAAATACACTATCAATTATAAAATACTACTTTTTAAACCGTTACAAATTCACTACAAATCATGCGAAGAATTCAAATCTTTATCTCAAATACGTATTGTTGATCATTATAAATTATTTTTTAAATACCGTGAGTCTTTTGGTAAAATAGTGTTTAGTACTTGTATTGTAGTGGTAATCTAGCTGAAATAGAAGGCCATCTAGAGATATATTCTTGTTTGAAAGACATAAAATGTATATTTTATTTGACAAATTTTGTGTTTTGTAATGCTAAGATTAAGTTCACATGTATCATAAACAGTAGTAAGGAGAAAAAAAATTTAAAATTTAATTTGTAACTATTCAAATCTATAACAATGTATAAAGAGATTTATTTTTTTGTGTCCACATTTCAAAATATCAATTTTACCCTTTAAAATATAATTATTTATTAAATTTTTGATATATTTTACTTTATTTATCAACGATTATTCTTTCATCTTTTAATAAATATAATTTTATTTTATATATTAATTCAATAACATTACAATATTATCACCTACTCATATAGTATCACACATATTTAAAAAATCATAATGCATAATGCGTTATTTTAAATATAAATTCATAACTTTTTTAATTTTTAGTTAAATCTATTTAATTGGATTTTAATTGAAAATTGTTTCAAATTTTTGAAGTTCAAAATTTAGGTAAAAATACGTGACTTCAAGTACTGAAATATTTGATAAAACTATAAATATATATGAAATGATCATTATAAGTTAAACTTAACTAATGAAAGGTCAAGTAGACTTAAGTTCAAGATATAAGAGGTTGAACTAAGTCACGTCCAAAATAAATTTAATGGGATCATGTCAAAATTAAGTTGGATTAGGTGAGACCCTTTGTGATACCCCTTTTTCACTTCCTCTCTCTGTTAGAAACACCAGTCACAATATCCATCTTTCTCACCTTTCTCTTTTTCTCTGCTGCCCAAGTTCTCTCCCAATCTATCTGCTCTGTGCTGCCATCTCACAGTTTCAATTCTTCCATATTCAGATTCTAAAGAAGTGATCACGACCAATCCTCCTACTGCCTCCACTCCTAGCCTTCCTTCTCCCAGGTAAATTCCCATTTTCGTTTTGAGGTCCAATTCCAGATTTCAACTCGAAATCTTGTTCTTGTTCTGAGTTTAATCGAGTGTTCCTCACTCCTTTATGTCTGAATGATGAATTTGCTAGGTTAAACTAAAGAATTCTGCCCCTCCTCTCTACGTTGCTCTCACCCAAGGCATTCTCCATTAATTAGGTAAGGGAAGCTAACTTTTAGCTCAATTTTCGTAGGAGATGTGTTCTGGGATGGTAGAATTGCTTGATTTTGCATTTAATTGGTGTTTGAAATTGTCTGCGTGTGAGTTTGGGTGATGGATGATTCTGAGCGAGCCTGCATGTGAAGAACAGAGAGGATTTCCTGGTAGTTTCGCCCAGCCGAGCAGCTCTCGCCTGAGCGAAAATACCAAAAGATCACCTCTGTCACTGCGCGAAATCTCGCCTAGGCGAGCTGGAGTCGCCTGAGCGAGATAACTTCTCGTCTAGGCGAGTCAGTTTAGCCTGAGCGAGAATGCGCCCAGGATTTTTAATTTGCCACTGTATGAGGTCTCGCCTAGGCGAGTTCGCCTAAGCGAGATAAACTCTCTAGCTTAGGCGAGACCCTCTAGCCTAAGCGAGATTCCCTGCAGAAGTTAGCTTTCTCACTGATTTGATTACATGATGCTATATTGATTGCCTTAAGATGATAATGGTTGATCTTGTATGTGATCCTTATGTATGATGGACAGTGTGATGGAATTGAGTGTGAATTTGACATGAATGAGAATATGTTGGAGTTAGGATTTCAAGGGAAATTCTAAGGAAATGGTTTTAGTAAATGTAAGGGCATGAGGACTCATATTGGTGGCATCCTGACGCTCCTAGTAACCATTAAGACT
>Ga0099822_1006285_pt1 | contig 15498 bp, 9 predicted proteins | sample CowpeawhiteBW_FD_76839 | JGI IMG/M metagenome (GOLD analysis project Ga0099822, IMG submission 76839) | Root nodule microbial communities of legume samples collected from California USA - Cow pea white BW | ecosystem: Host-associated > Plants > Roots > Nodule | place: USA: California | collected...
ATGGCCCCTATTAGTGGGTGTCCATGGTGGTGCCCCATCTGTATAACTAGGTAAGGATTCAAGGTAAGGTTGCATCCTGACACTCTAAGGAGTCAGTTAGTCTCACCTAGAGCGGATTGACTCATGTGGTGAGAGTAGCAGGAGGCCCAAAATTCATTAAGGGCTAACCTTGTGGTGAGGGAAAATTGATTCATTATAACACTTGTAACACATAGCTCGGGGGTGAGCAGCTCGGGGGTGAGCAGAGGTATCCACCACAAGTGCAAGCATTCGCTGAATCCGACCAGGTTATATGTATCCGGATGAGTCGAGTCGAGTCGTAGTGTATTGCTTGGGGAGTCGTGACATGCTTGTGTGATGTATGTATGATGGACTGTGAATATGAATCCGATTTAATTGATGAAATGATTTTGGCTCTAGCTTGCCCTTTGCTCGTTTGATTGTTTTGTGTGTGGTTCTTCTCTTTTGCGATGATCATCAAATTATTGATGTGAGCAGAAGCGAGAGGTTCTTGTGATGAAACAGGGGAACGGTGACTCCGCTACATAGCCCTGCTGGGCTGGAGCTGATGTTTTATTTCTTTTGTTGGGCTTTTCTTAGGGTCATGGCCCATATATTCTGTTTGACTTGTTATCTCTTCGATTCCTTTTAACTTTATATCTGGTTTATCCTGTGGCACCGTGGTGTGCCTTACGTTGTAAGGAGTGGGTTTAAACTCTAGGACTAAGCTACGATATTATTCCAGTGTGACGCTTCTTTAATTACGTTATTAATTAAATGGAGTGTTATACACGTCAAGTCTAAATCTTCGATAAACAGTTCCAAAGAATAGATAACATTGAATATGAATGAAAAAATAACAATAAATCACACGGATTTAAGAATCTAGCCCAGAAAAGAAGATGTCTTTTTCTCCTAAGAGTAAAGAAGAAAGTTCCTCATACGCTATGATCTATATTAGTGAAAGGTTTCCAAGAGTACGGTAGTATCGATATTGAAAGTTTCCAACGGAAGAGTGAGTCAAATTGTCATGAACAAATGGCTACCACAATTTTTATTTTGAAAAGACATATCAATAGATGAATAGAAGAAAATATTTATAAAAGTACTCTTAATATTGTCTCACAAAATGCAAGTACTTAAAAACATGTATGTAAATTTTAATTCATAAAAATAATTATACAACTTTAATTATTAAAAAATACATAAAAAAATACAGCTCACAAGAAGATGAGTATACTTAATAACTTAATAAATTAATATGGCCTACCATCCCTTTCGGGGAAGTTTAGTTTCCCTACCTACCTCTTTAATTAGCCATCATTGCTAAAAAAAAAGATAAAATATTTAGTATTTATAGTTTATAGGTTTCGAGTACTCTTCCTTCGAAAGAGTCTGATTTTTCTACACAAAAAGGGTGCACTTATCAACTTATTCTCTCTTTTTTATTAGCACTATGGACAGAGAATTGCAATGGATCCTAGTTTTAGCAATTTGTGCTTCATCACTCATCAATATACTTGCTCAGAACCCTCAACTAACTACTTACCGGAACCTCGCCAATCTTGATTATTCAGGTATGAATCTACACCAATCTTCTTCACCGTTCTATATTTTGTAATTTAAGCTTTTAAAAATCTAGTTTAGGTTTAAATCAATTTATAATAAATCAAGTCAAAATAAATTACTCCTAAATTTAAGTTTATTCAAGGGTTAAATATGTTTTTGGTCTCTTAAGTTTTAGTGAAATTTGGAATTAGTCCCTCATCAAAACTTTTGATCAATTTAGTCCTTCATCTTTAGAAATACGTGAATTTAGTCATTTTAATCAAATTTTGTTAAGTTTATTTAAAGTTTTAAACGCATTTTATGATAATATTTGAGTTACCATTTAAACGAAAATGGGTCAAACAATGTAAACAATTCAAATACTATCATGAAATGTGCTTGAAACGTTATATAAACTTAACAAAATCTGGTTAAAAGGACTAAATTCATACATGTCTAAAGATGAATGACTAAATTAGTTAAAAGTTTCGAAGAAGAATCAATTTCAAATTTCACTAAAACTTGAGGGACCAAAAACATATTTAACCCTTTATTCAACAAACCAAAAAACATGCTTACATTATTTTAATGCATTTATTCCAACATATCTTATGTTACACGTTAGGAAAAAAGATTTTTTTTATACCATTTGACGACCATTTGACAACTCTTATAAGAATAAAATAGTCTTAACAAAAATTAACTTTTATATCTTTAGAAAATAGAGAAAGTGAAGAGTAAGGAGGAACAATATCAAATGGTAATAAGAATAAGTGTGGTATCAAAATACTTTTGTTTGTTAAGTTATCACCCTTAATTTATAACACGACTTCAAAATATTTTGATTAAACGTCAGATGTAACTTTGAAAGTAATCACTAAATAAAATATTCATCAATATTGAGAATATAAATATGAATCTAAATTCTACATTGACTATAAATGAGAAAGTTAAATAAAATATAAAAAAAAATCTATAAATTTATTATTTTAAGATTTTAAATTCTACGTAGTATTAATTTTCTTATGTAAGTTAAAGTAAGTTGAACTATGTCTTATTATTGTTGATTTTTCCGATAATTTTTTTCAGGAAAACCAAATAAATAATAAAAATGATTCTTATAAGCTAATTTCAAAATCCAGTCATGTCATATACCAAGAAATCTAGAGCTTAATAATAACATGGATTTACTCTTATATGTATTTATATTTTGTAGGTGTTATAAGCATTGATTGTGGGGTAAACGAGGGCTACACTGACAAAACAACCAACTTACAGTACGAAGCAGATGATATCGAATTTGGTGAAATGAATAATACATTCTCAACTTACAACATAAGTCAAATTCATAAGCAGTTGAACACATTGAGAAGTTTCCCTTATGGGAAGAGAAATTGCTATACCTTAACACCCAAACAGGGAAAGAATAAGAAATACATAGTCAGGGCTTACTTTGCATATGGCAACTATGACAGCAAAAATAAAGCACCAGTTTTTGATCTGCATCTTGGAGTCAATTTCTTGAAGACAATAAACGCTTCTGAGGCTGCGGTAATTCGAATCGAAGCTGTTCATTTTGCCTCAACAGAAAGAATCGATTTTTGCCTTGTGAACATCGATCAAGGGGTGCCCTTCATCTCATTGTTGGAGCTATGGCCTTTGGACAATTCCATTTATCAAAGTTCCTCCACTTTGTTAACACTAGATCTCCTCACCAGACTTAACCTTGGTGCTTCTGAAGATAACTTCATCAGGTGACTTCGCTTAAACTATGCATCTTTTCTACACTTTCATATCTATTCTAATGAGTTCGAGAAATTAATTATATGATAGGTGATGGTGTGAGTGCGTTTTCTACTTGTTTGAATTAGTCTTTCCATAAATTGTTTTCAAAGGAAAGAATGAAATTACGAAATTAATTATATGGTAGGTGCTGGTAAATGTCTTTTCTAGTTGTTTGAACAAGTCTTCGGATAAATTGTTTTTGAAGGACAGAATGAGTATATGAAATTAATTTTCTATTAAACTAGTGTCAACTTAGGCTCAGATTAATAGGAGTAAACAGTCTTAATAAAACATTTTTAATTATGTTAGTTTTGTATGGATTTGATTGATTGTTAGTATGATTAGTACGTGTTTGATTTTTAGCATTTAATATGTTTTTTTTAGTAAAAGATAAAATATGTCATTAATTATTGTATTGAATCAATTATCAATTAATAGTTAAAATTTAGAAAAATTATACAATAAAGTTTTTATAAATAAATTTTATATATCAACTAATTTTAACTTTTAGTTTTAATTTTATATCTTGCAATAAACCCACCTAATTGAGTTCATCGAAACATGCATTATACATATTAATATATTAGCATTGAAATGATAATTAGACTTTGATCACAATCATTTAGCTTATTTTCTCCATCAACACAATTTAATAATAGCCGGAACACAATTTAATAATAGCCGGAAGTACTTAATTAGAAATAAGACTAATTTATAATATATAAATAAATATAAATTTTATTTAATAAGTTGATTAATAATATAATATTAAAGTTATAAATTGGAGTTTCCTTTATTACATCTATTTTTTCACCGATCAGTATAAGTGTATATGTGTCAGCATGAAAGGGTTTTATTATTTTTTTGTTTGTTATGGTACCGAAATAAGCTAGATAAACATTGAATCCAAGTGAACACATGATAATCTTAATAACTAATTTTAATGCTTTTTTCATCAAATTTATTATTTTCTACAGTTTATAGATGTGAAATGTTATCACAATGTTTATCATATGCGTAGACCTATAGTAAGCCATACTGAGAAAAGGGCAGAGCAACAGAGAATGGAAATACTCACAGTTTAACTTACTGAGTTAATTCGAGAAAACAATTTAACATAATAATTAAAATTTCGTGGAAAGCAAATATAATTTTGTGAAATTAAACAAAGAAAGGTAGCATAATCTACATCGTACTCAAATGAAATTATACCACTGTTTTAGTTTCAATTGCAACATACTTTGGTTTCAATGTTGAGAGACACTATCAGAATGTTGAAACTAATCAAATATTTTTGGTTGGAATAATTTGTGTTTAAGTTAGGTACACAGATGATATATACGGAAGGTCATGGGAAGTTCCGAACAATTATAACAAGCATTTAAAAACATCATCAGCTATTGATTTGGATAAACTTGATGATCTTTACAAACTGCCAGCAGAAGTTTTGAGTTCTGCAGTGGAGGGATTACATTCCAGTTCCTTGGAATTCACACTCAAATATGACACGGATTCTGAATATTGCGTTTATCTTCATTTTTTTGACTTTGAGGATCGGACCAATAAACAAAAACGAAGATTGAATATTGTTATTAATGGTTTTGACGATAATAATGTGACAGAATTTCTTACTCTTTCATACTGGAAGCCCTATAGCATAATTCTACCTATAAAACAAGGGATGGGGATTCAGAAGATATTGATTGAAGCCAACTCTGATTCTGACTTACCTCCAATGCTTAATGCTCTTGAGATTTACAGAGTACTGCCTCAGTCAGATTCTTCCACACAACAAGAAGATCGTAGGTTTCTTCTTAACTTGTCCAAAAGTCACATAATTTGGATCAATTTCGGTGCTCAAATTCCTCTATTCTCTATTTTTTTTATGTGCTGACCTATTGAAAATTTGTTTACTTCTAAAGTTCATAATCACAATCTTTAGCTGATATTCTTGTTAATACTGCATATTACAACAGTTGATGCAATCTGGCATATCAAAGATGTTTATAGGATCAGTAACATGAATTGGCAAGGAGACCCCTGTGGACCAAAGAATTTTACATGGGAAGGTGTGAAATGCAGCAATGGAGACACTCCAACAATCATTTCATTGTAAGTATGTTTAGAAATTTCTCATGATATCCAAGGCTGCTATGTGGAAATTTTATCTGCTGTAAATCTGTTATGTACTGGATTGATTGGTAACAATCTAATCTAAGATATGACATACCCAATTGTGGGACAAAGTACAAATTTTAAGATGAGATTTATACATAATTATTACTCTATTTTACTAATATATCTGGGAAATGTGAAACACATTCATTGATAAAATATGAAATAATCTTGATGAATGTAATATGCTTCAGCTCCACTTTTATTATTTTTAATGGCAAAATTCTTCACAAAATTCAAGCAGAAACTTGAGCTCAAGCAAGTTGTCAGGAGAAATAGATGCCTCATTCTCCAACCTCACATGTTTGGAGACTCTGTAAGTTTTTCTTCTTAATTTTCACATAAATCTGTTTTCGATATTAATACCTGAACACTCTGCTGTTGCAACATAAAGGAACCAAAACCAATACTATTCTGTTGTAGGGATTTGTCAAACAATGAATTGACAGGGGAGGTGCCAGAATTTTTTGCAAAACTGCCACAATTGCATTTTCTGTGAGTTGTGACATTGTTACATGAAACTTTCTATCTCATACACTCTCCAAATATGTTTAACACATGATATCATCTTTGCAGTAACTTGTCCATGAATATGCTCACAGGTTCAGTTCCGGAGAGTCTAAAGGCAAAGTCATCTAACAACTCTTTGCAATTCAGGTTTGTTCCTAGGCTATAGCTACACATAACTTTCTTGAAGTAAAATAAAAATTTCTAAAGATGTAAATAAATCTTTGCTAACTCCCTCACAGTCTTTGTTTTTCACCCTCTATTGCTTCATATTGTAAACAATAAGCAGCAACTAGGAATACCAAAATTATGATAGTTTTAGAATTTACCACTCTTTCTTTTTTAACCTTTGATTTTCTTTATAAAGTACTAATACTCTTCATGATTATATAATTCCATATCACAATTCTTCTCAATCTTATGATGACTAACACTTTCATACATTGCAGTTTCGATGGAAATCTCCGTCCTTATCAGACAGAGTCAAGCAAGAGCAACCACAAGAAGTTTCTTATTCCATTAGTGGCCTCTATAACAGCATTTGTTGCAGTGGTCCTCACAATATCTACCATAGTTATGGTGATCCGGAGACTTAGAAAAAAGGGAAAAGGTAATCTAAAGAATAAGTTTTACAATGCTCCATATCTTGCTTACAGAAGGTCATTTTTGTATCCAAATACATTATAATTTTTAAATACAAATACAGAGACCAATTCATTAATATTTTACATTCTAGGTTAATTTCTGGCCATTATGAGAATTATTAGCTATAGTTACCATATTTGTGTTTGTTTTATTGTTGTAAAGTAATGGTGAATGATTGCAAAATAACACTAGTTTTATATTGTTCACTTAAGGATTTTCAATGATCTTTACCTTGATGATTTCCATCTAGTACAATCAAATTCAACTTTCCAAGACACTTTTTTCTTATTTGCATTTAGGATACTGATTATAGTTTCAAGGCCACAAAGCTCTCAAAGAAAATTAGAACCGAAGCCACACTTTTCAAACATATATTCTGTGGAAAATGATTGTTGTTATTTTACATTGTTCCAGTGATTTCTACAATTTCTGTCAAAGATGACCTACTGAAATCAGCAAATCAAGCATTTTCTTACTCAGAAATTCTTAGAATCACTAATGATTTCTCAACAATGATTGGGAAAGGTGGATTTGGTAAGGTATACCTAGGTACTTTAGAGTGTGGCAAAAGAGTTGCTGTGAAGATACTTTCTTCACCATCAGCACAAGGGTATAAGGAATTTCAATCAGAGGTAATCAGATGCTTTGTGTTCTTAAAATTGTTTATATTTCTTATATACTCTCTGGTATGTCCAACAGTCTCATATCATCTAATAGTCTGAGACTAAAAGTAGTTTAAATATTTTTTTTTTCTGTTATCTGAGACGTTTTTTAAAGATAAAATTGTGATAGAGAGTCTTAGGCCTCAACTCCTAAGAGATGTAAAACTATTGGGTGTCATAGGAACATGAGACCCAGTCAAGCTCTAAGGAGAACATACACCAGTCTATTTTCCATTCAATCATGATACTAACATATTTTATTTCTAAACTTGGAAATGCAGGCAAAACTGTTGATGAATGTTCATCACAGAAACGTGGTTTCTCTTGTGGGATACTGTGATGAAGGTGATACTAAAGGACTTATTTATGAATATCTTCCAGAAGGGAACCTCCAACAAAAATTATCAGGTTTCCACTTCACCCAATATTGGTATGTGCATTGAAAGTTGGTGAAAACAAACTTCATCATGATAAATGAATCATGAACATGCTTATGCTGAATATGATGATAATATGGTCGCTGATGACAAATTTCTTGCATGATATGTAAAGGATCTCTCTTAATATATATTAGCTTCTTATGCAGATAAGAACCCCGTTTTTTTGGAATGGACGCAAAGACTTAAAATCGCTATGGATGCAGCAAATGGTAACACTAAGTTCATGATGATGTTCTATAGTTATTTTCTTTTCTTATTATCAAATATATGTCTGATAATTGGAATAACAGTGTTGGACTATTTGCATAATGGATGTAAGCCACCGGTAATTCACAGAGATTTGAAAACGTCCAACATATTACTAGATGAAAATATGCATGCCAAAATTTCAGATTTTGGAGTGTCTAAAACTTTTGCCAATGACAGTGACACTTATGTCACAACTTACCCAGCAGGCACACCAGGTTACCTTGATCCTGAGTAAGTAACATTCAATTTTTCAGAGTTTTTATTCAGTGGAATTGATGCTGTAATATTAATGATCAATTTGAAAATGACAAGTGTATAGAATAAGTGATAAGTGGCAAGATATTAGGAGAATAGATCTAGATAATTTTAAGGTTAAAAAAATAGATAAATTATATTGACATATTTAATAACATTACCTAAATTCCTTAATTCGTGTGAAGTGGTTTTAGGAGTGTTGTATATACAGATCACAAGTATAATAAGTAGCAATCAATAACAATTAAAGCTCATAGTTCAATCTTTAACCGTCTCTAAGGCTGACTTAATTTAAAATCTTTTAACTATTTTTAAAATAACAATTCTTTTAATTTGTTTAAAATGGTTTTTCCAGTAATACCCTACATATCACTAAGTGTAACTGATATCACTAATGAAAAGCGTACACAGAAGTAATTAAAAAATTAAGGATAATTTTAGCTAATTTTTTATTAATTAAATACTTTTTAGTAATTGTGTCAAACCACCAAAAAAAGAAATCTGATTTCGAAATGGAGGAGAATAACGTTTATCAATATTACTATATGATATAAATTAAGAGTGTCATTGTCGGTCTATTCAAGTTGTCCTTGGTCTTTTAACCATGATGGAGAAAATGTATGGAATTTATAGAAATACGATCTTTAAATGTTCACACTCATATCACGAAGGTAATTATTATGCGTATAAGCGGGTTACTATAGGTTTGAAAAATCAAATTTTATATAAATGACATCACATATCATCTAGACTGCTATTTGTTTTTGTTTTTATAATAAGTTTCAAATTCCTATTCATATGTTAGGAATGATTTAGTGTTGAAGTTCCACATCGATTAGAGATAAGAGCAATTCATAATATATAAGTGGGTGCAATCCTCACTTTATAAGCCGATTTGTGAGATTTGAGTTAGGCTTAAATTCCACCCTTTAACATATTAGAGTACTTAGAGTCTCTATATTTTGAATGTACAGACACCTCAACTTAATTTAAAATATAAATGTGTGATTGCAAACCTCACCTTTCAAGCCAATTTTGGCTTTAAACCCACTTCTAATATTTAGAATTTTAATCTTTGTTTTTTTTTACAAGTATTTGATTTGGTCCTTTACTTATATTTTTATGTATTTTTTAATAAATTTGTACATATGATGAGAAATGATTCGTGTGCTTTAGAATGGAATTGAGACAATAAAGTACATAATAATATCTAAAATAATGTTCTCTCTCTAAATAAAATCTCAGTTTCAAGCAAAGTACGAGGAGAGAAGAGCTTAAAGTGTTATATGAAAAAAAATGTATAATTCTCTTTTTATAGATAATGAAAATGTATAATTCAAGTTTAGCATATTTTATCATAGAACTAAGACTTACAACCTTACAAATGCTATATGAAACTAAGTGTTGGTTAGTAAAATGTTAACTAGAGTATAGACACTCCATGGCTTATACAAGATATTGCTTTGGATATGATAGTTTAAAGATGAAATGCGCTAAACAAAGTTGGGATAATATTTTTTATTTACAAAATGATTCAGGTTTGGTGGATCATTTACAAAAATGTTAGTAGAGAGAAAAGGAGGGGATAAAAAGTAAAGAGTGTCCTGTATTATACAATTCTAAATGAGTTTATCTTTCAAGTTTATTAGTAAATATGATATTTTTATAGATTTGTTACTTTAAGATTTAAAAAAATTAAAATTGGAGTGGTATAGAATTGTTATGATTTATTGATGTTGAACTTTTCTAGTTTCTTCTCATTCTAAAATTGATGTTACACGGAGTCAAACGTTCAACGTATCATCAATACAACTCATATAAATTTGTTGAGCTTTATCACTAACTCTTTAAAGATAATTTTTATTAATTGACGATAAATATCTTTATGAGTACATTTATATATAATCATACCGTACACCTTGCAGATTTTATTGCTCTGGGACTCTCAACAAAAAGAGTGATGTTTATAGCTTTGGTATAATCCTACTAGAGTTAATCACTGGTCAACCAGCACTAACAGGAACGCCAGAAAATCTTAGTTACATACTTCCTTGGGTTAACAATAAACTGAGAACAGGAAATATCCAAGAAATTGTTGATCCAAGGTTACATGGGAAATACAATGGTGCTTCAGCATGGAAATTTGTAGGGATAGCCATGTCATGTCTCCCTCAAGTTCCAATTCACAGGCCTGACATAGGGCACATAGCCTTAGAATTAAAGGACTGTTTGTCTCTTGAATTATCACTTGAAAGGACAGTGAGCAACGTGAGAGAGTCATTGGCCATGAGTTCTAGACAAATTGAATTCCATTAATTAATCATAGCTAGGCTTCTATAATTTCATTACGATTTAGAATGATTGATTGATTTTTTTTTTTTTAATTTAAAGTACTTGTGTTTGCTTTATAGTAATTATTGGACCTTGCTTAAGCTAGATATGTTCAACGGTCAAATAAAGGTTATGCCATATTGAAGTAGTTTGTTTTATGCACTTTTTCTTTTCTGATAATCTGTCCCTCCACTCGGATTATATTTTCATTATATTCACTTTGATTTCCTACGCTCATGTGTGCAAACTTTTAGGGAATAATTGTGTTTTCTCTTTCTCCTTTTAGTTTGGATTATGCGGGTCCCTTAAGTTTTTTTTTTCTTTTTTTAATTTACTTGAGTTTTTCTGAGTTTGAAATTAATCAATTTTCATTTTTAATCTACTTTATTTTATATAAACCGCGAATGTATTATTTTTCCATTATATTTGGGGATTTATATTAGAATCGGAACATTAAATCATTTTAAAAATATAAGAAAATTTTGAGTATTTTATTACCTTTCTATTAAGTCTTCCAAATATATTGATATTGATATATTAAAAAAAATTAATATATTTTTAAACATTAAAGTCAATTTACATAATTATATTTTGAAGGTTTAATAGAAAAATAATACTAAAAACTCAACAAAGAAATAAATTCAAAATTTAATAATGAAATTTGAGGGAGTTCAAAATATGTTTGTTAGGATTTGAAGAGAGAAATATTAAAATGTGTTTCATCTTGAAAGAGTTTGATGTTTTGATTATGAATAAAAGAAAATTTATTTTATGAAAAGTTTGTGTGGAAAAGTAAATATTGGTTATAACTAAAAATAATAGTGAGGACCAGGTTTTTTTATATTTTTAAGATAAAAAATTAATTAATTCTAAAAAAGCGTAAAACTAATGAAACATAATCCCAATTAAAGAGATTAAAGATGCATCCAAATCAACTTTTAGTAATGGATTTATAGGAGGCCACTTTGTTCATTATCCGCGCATTTCTAGGAGAATAACTTCATCTTTGGAGATATATTTATGTTCTATTTTATTTTCACTGTCCATGCTAATCCATTCGTGTTTAGTTATTTTAATCATTTTTTATAATGGAAAATTACGCATACTTAGATTTTATCTTTATCGTACGTTGAGTTGATGGTGGATTAGAGACAAGAAAACTTTGACCCAATCCAGATTGTGAATTCAATTGGCATTTTTATAGCATCAATGATTTGGTTGTGGGAATAGTTTTTGGGTGATTATGTTTTAGGGGCACAATGCTTACATCCAAGAGGGTTGACCTTTCGTTGGTTGTACATGTCGATAATGTGTCCATTTTCTTTCTTCCTGGTTTACATTTCATACTATTTTTCATACAAAATTGAAAGAAATCTTGCTTTTACATTAAAAAATTAATCTAAAAGTATAAATGTACATGACTCAATAAACGTGCTAAGTGATGCGGCTTAACTATATCTTTTAACTTCTTTATTGACTTAAAGTGATTAGAAGATATTTTGATATATTTGTTGATGCAAATATTCATATATTAATAGCACATGCGACCAAATATCGAGAGTTTTATTACGTCGTAATAGTCCTTCATACCATATATATTTACGGGATATTTGGTATATCAGGTTGGTGCAAATATTCGTATATTAATAGTATATATGACCAAATATCTGTAGTTTGATTACATCATGATATTCCTTGATGCCATATATATCAGGTAAGGTGTCACATTATCGTGATTATTCTACTAATTAGCATATATACGTTGAGTTGTTATTTATTTGATATTATTTAATATCAACCTCGATATTACCTATTTCTATCACATCTGTCATAAGGCCTAGAATTCCTATAAATACACATGAAATTTCACCAGAAAAAAAAAACACACTCTCTCATTCTCATTCTCTCTTCTTCTAAAGATCCAAACTCCCTTACTGACTTGAGCGTCAGAAAGTCTTTTGTAGGTGGATCTCTCCCTATGTTCCAACCCTAAAACATGTTTATTAGATATCTCAAAAGCCATTAAGATCTTGCCACTTGTCCAAGGGTTCACTCCACATCCCTAGTAAGACAATTTGGCGCCCACCGTATGGCCTCGGTAAACTTTGCCCCAACCTCACTTTTTCACGGTCACCACCTGAAGTCAGACTCAATTGTCTCATGAGATGGAACCCAACCCTGGGTCAAGCCTTTAGAATCAGATACAAAAGCTTATCCAATAGAACGACCAATAGGGCAGGCACTACGACGAGGAGCTCGTTGCCTTGCACAACCAACACCAGGCCGATCTCCAAATGTTGAACCAAAAGATGATTGGCCTCGAGAATGGAAGCTTCTTCCACATCCTAGTCCTCAACGGAGAACCCCTCAATCAATAGTGAAAACGTGGCACTCATCAGCAAGGGAGGAATCTCCTTCATAGAATTATCATGACAAATCTAGGAAGCCATTAGGAGGAGGGCCCACACAATTCCCGAGAAGAGTGCAATTTGTCACCTCGACGAGACTTTAGAAGGAGCCATAGTCTATCTACTCGACATAGGTCCCTTAATGATTGTAACAGGTCGACCCGGGGAGACTCACGACCGCTAGGAAGGAAAGTCAACAGAGTCTTAGAACTCTACTGGACATTCCGGTAGGCGGATAAACTGGGAAGGATGCTAGACTTCCCAAGTGTACCCCGTAAAGTCAGAATTTTCAAGATAGAGCCAACTACTAATGCTCGCCTTACATAGACAACGTCCATCCTTTAACGTCAAAGGTAGCCCAAGCTAACATCCCAAAAGGGACTCTCATCAATATTAACAAGTACAATGGAACAACTGATCCGACAGCCCATTTGAAGGCCTATTTTATCGAAGTCAGTATTCACACCCAAGATAAAAGAGTATTTTGCAGGTTGTTTCCTAATACCTTGGATGGACTGACTAATATTATATGTTACCATCGTTCTCAATGGACTCTTTTGAAGCGTTAAGTACCATGTTCAAATCTCGGTCCACTAATTGCAAAATGCCTACCACGTTTTTTGACTTGAAGTATATAAAGCAGGTAGACCATGCATTCCTTAATCTTTGTTCTTCAACCCAAACCTTTCTCTGACTCCCTTTTCATAGGGAGACCAGATAACATGGACGATTTGAGAGAGCAAAGAAACAAGATCCCCCGATAGGGGTAAAAGACAAGAAGAAAAACACTAATGACTGAGTCACATCTCGGTTCAACCAGTACGCTCGCCTGACTACTAGTAGAGTTACCATACTCAAAGAATCGTGCAACCTGAATCCCATCCAACTCATGAAACCTCGACGAATTTCTCCCAATAACGATCCAAAAAGGAAGTGTGCCTACCGCTAGAGCATATGACTCACAATAGAAGAGTGTCGATGTGTGAAAGATCACATTGAAGATTTAACCTACTTTGGCGCCTTGAACCGTTTCGTTCAACAAGGCAACGATGACAGGGGTAGGGGACGAGGAGGACGAGACTAGGGAAGAGGACATAATGGCTTCACTAGACTGAAGTCAGGGTCAGTTGGACCGTCCCATCATGGTGCTCCAAATCCTCAAACCTGATTCTTAACATCAGTTTAGGTCCGATAACCCACTTTGTCTCCTTCATAGCGCATAATCCCAAGCCATATCATACAATCGCAACCCAACCTCGCTCAGGCGAAGGGAAACGTACACACAATCGACGCTTACCTTCTATCACTTTCAAAGCGATTATCGCCAATTAGCAAGTTTGCAAGATTCTCTTCGACCAAGGAATCTCGAATGATGTCCTATTCTAGCACACCTTCAAAACATAGGACATTCTGACCAACTTGTTCCAGCCCTACCCAGAGCCTCCAGTCAGGTTTGCGGGACACATCCTACAACATCATAACGGTTAAGGCGAACACATCCTATAACGTACTATTTACAGAAATTCGTCAACAAACACGAAGTCATCATATCCACTCTACACATGTAAATGGAATTCCTAGTAGAGGATCACTCGACCATCATCATTGTCAACGCGAACCCCAAAGAAGTAAGGATCTACAACACTTTGAGTTTAAAGGTAGCGCAATATATACCCCCTACCAGCTCGACGAGCACCAATATTCGTACTCATATGACAATAATAAAATAACCCGTCTCGCTGGAGATTGGGTTGCCACACGAACAATGACACCACGTGGGCGAGTGCTTCCGGAGTAGTCATAAAGAAGTTGACTCAAGCAGCAATGCCTTCGACCTTGACTCAAGGTTCGAGTTCCCCGAGGATGGTTGACCTTCATTTGATGAACCATTGTAGAATTGCACCTTGGGATTCTGGCCATCCCATGTCTTGAAGGTCGATGTTAACATAGACAAGTCATTTTGCAAGCAGATAGTAGAAGTTCAAAGACAAAACGTAAATTTATTTGCTTGGTGCTTGACCGACATGTCGGGCATTGATCCTGGTTTCGTGTGCCACCATCAGTCCATGTAACATCCCGTCAGGATATTACGGATTTTCAATAAAATAAGTAAAATAATAAAGACGTTGTATTTAATAATTCCTCATTTCCAACAAACGCAGGGAAATTAAAACTTTATTAATGAAAGCCATTATCCATTATTTATCAAAAATAAGGAAAATAGTCTAAAACATCTCATAAGAGTTTACATCTGATATCAGAATCATAAAATACAAAAAAGCATAAAATTCTCGAGCTATCCCCTCTTCGTGGCTAAGCTCCTCCAGAACCACCTGCATCAACATCATCTGCTCATGTATACCGAGTATATGATCATCGCCAAACACAAGCAGATATGGTGAGCTTAACAGATAAATCATCTATAATTATATATATATATATATATATATATATATATATATATATATATATATATATATATATATAACACAC
>Ga0099822_1006287_pt1 | contig 15496 bp, 8 predicted proteins | sample CowpeawhiteBW_FD_76839 | JGI IMG/M metagenome (GOLD analysis project Ga0099822, IMG submission 76839) | Root nodule microbial communities of legume samples collected from California USA - Cow pea white BW | ecosystem: Host-associated > Plants > Roots > Nodule | place: USA: California | collected...
AAAAAAAAAAAAAAAAAAAAAAATATATATATATATATATATATATATATATATATATATATATATATATATATATATATATATAAAGGATAGTCAAAACAAATAAAAGATTTTATTTTTCTAACATCATTCTTGTACCAAATTTATATCAGAGTTATCATAGTTCATAATACATAAATACATATAAATACAAATATTTATTTAAATAGAGTCTATTATATATATATATATATATATATATATATAATTTTATCAGGTGCACAATACAAATAACATATACAAGAGTAACTTATTAAAATAAATTTTTAACACTAAGAAAAAATATATATATATAAAAAGATACATTTTAATTAAAGTCATAGCAGTTTAATTTTATTTAAAAATCCAAGATAAAACAATCATATAGACCAGGAATAAATCTATATATCAATATCGATGATATTCAACGGATAAAATATGACTTAATATCTTTAGGAAGACTTGTATTAATTATATTCTATTGGAAACTAACATATAATTCATTATATAACTTAAATTTACAAACAAACCTAAAAAACCTCATTAGGACAACTTCATGATAACCTAAGTCTCGTATACATGTCTTAATGTAAAAAAACTTCTCCAAAATCGATATATTTTATGTGACTTAAATTATTAATAAAACAAAATATCTCAACTACTATGTATAAATAATTAATATATAAATCAAATAATAATTCATTTATAATCTTATATTTATGTCACAAATTCATACGCAATATTACAATTTTTGATAGTCATTTTTATACAACAAAATTCACTTAAACAAAATCATTAATTAATTAAAAATATAAATTAATATTTATTTTACATTTATAATATACATTCAAATACAATCAATCAAATGGTCAAATGGACAAGAAGATAAAGAGATTTTTTTTTACTCAGGTTGTTTTACCATTTTGTTTATATTTGCATTCAAATATGAAGTCTTACGATTTAATTTAAGATATTATTATGGTTGATATAAAATAATAAATAATATTTATTATTTTAATTGAAAATACTACTCATAATAACTAATAAATTGTTAGTGTTAAATGATGTTATCTTATTATTTAATATGTTTTTAATAGAAGTAATAAAAAACATTAACAACAATTAGAGAGAATTAAATAAAATGATAAATAAGGTAACAACCTCATTATTCAATTAATTAAAGAAAAAAACTAACAGACAAATATAGAAATTTCAAGATACACAATTTCTTTTAATTAAAATTAAATTATAAATAAAATTATAAGAAAATAAAAAATTTAATTTAACATTATTATTTTTAAATAAACAAGAAACTATAGCGAACATAAAAATAATACTATTTATTATAATAAATTATAATACTTTTAAACCGCACAATAATCTTAAAAAAGTTACTTTTTTTACTTTTTCTTAATTAAATAATATATATATATATATATATATATTATTTTACTGTATTTAATATTTATTATTTTTAACAATTTCCTACTTTTGTGTTTCTATTTTGCTTCTTTATGAAACGCCACTCAAAGAGGCAAAATCACGTGTGGAAGACAACCGCGCAAAGAAAAGGAACTCTTGGTCTATTATTACATCAAGTAAATATTTAATGTAAAAATATTAATGTTTAATTTATATGAATGCATTGTCCTGCTTAATTTTAATATTTTTCTTTTCGAATAATGACATTTTAATTATAACTTCTTCTTATGTGTTATTTTTTTAAATAATTTTAAAATATTAAAAATAAAAAAAATAAAAAAACATAAAAATTAATTAAAAAATATCACTTTAGGTTATAAGAGAAAATTATCAAAATTTAATAATAAAAAATAATAAAAAACACTTACCCAGTAGAAGTTTTATCAATATTTTCGTACCGCTTACTTTTCTATTCTTACACTGCTTTTTTTTTATTGTTTGCAACATTTTATACTAATAATCTTTAATTATTTTAAAAAACACACCGTGGATCTTATAGGAAAAACAATAATAAACAATGAATTACATGCAATTTTAATAAACCTCGGAAGGAGTGACGGATCTGGAATATATATTTTAAGTATAAAAGTGTAATTTTAAAATATCAAATATATAAAATAATACTAAAATAAAACAAAAAATATTTATACATTAATTTACATGTTTGAAAAAAAAAATTGGTGATGAAAGCCTCAAATTATAAACTAAGTTCCGCCATAGAAGGTACTTTTGCAATTTTGAAAATATTTTCTGTTACAATAATAATTTTATTATTAATTCTTTTATAAATTTAATTAATATACAATTTTGAATAACATATAGAACAAGCGTAGAAGTTTTATACTCTCCACCACCAGTTAGTTTTGAAGGTAACTACTATAAAATTAATGCATACATCATTAATTAAAATTTATTATTAATATATATTTTAAATAATTGTTATAAAAGTTAATACTTTATTGTATCTAATTGCATTTCAATCCGCAAAACAGATCACTTTAAATATAAAAATAAACTATGTTGAAAGAGAAATACTTATTTTTGTATGTGTTTGAGTTTTTCAATCATGTCACAAAAATAAAGAGGTATAGTTTATAATGATTTCCTTGTCTTTTTGCCAAGAGTGTATATATTATTTATTTATAACATATTTAACATATTATATACATAATTGTGATTTATCTCTTACTTATAATTTTTTTTTCCTAGAAGAATTATTCAATGATATAATAAATTCTTTTTATGTTTGTCATTTATTCCTTTTGTTTTGTAATGCACATAGTTATGGAATCGAGAGAAGTCGCTTTTTGATTTTTATGATGATATATATGCAAGGCAACATTTTACTCACAAATATTTTTTGTGTAGAGAAATCAGGTATCTGAGTTGTGTTTTAATACATAGGAACGAAGATGGTGAATTGATGATGTTTTTTTTTTTTTTTTTGAGTGCCCCATACCATACCACACCATATCATATCTGTGTCTGTGTGTCCCTTCTCCCCTGAGAAAGTGTCGACACATTGTCTTAAACCAACCCACATGTGTTGGTGTTGTTTTTGGTGTTGCTCTGATTTTGCATCACTTACCTTACCTTAACCTTAACCTTAACCTTACCCCTTCTTTTGCATTTAGCATACTTTTAACTGCCCTCTCTTCCCTTTTTTTCACTCCTTTCTTGCATGCTTTAAACAGACACTCATACACCACTCTTTGCTCCACAACTAACCATTATTCCTGCTCTCACAACTTGTTGCCATCATCATTCTCTGGTGAGTGTTGCTGCTCCTTCATCATCATAATGAATCTTCTCTTTGTTTGTTTTGGTTTTGGTTTTGGTTTTGGTTTCTCTTAACCCTGTGAATTCTTGTAGCCTTTGCCTCCCCGAATCTCGAGAGTATTGGTGATTCGATTGACTGGTGATGGGTCCTGTGAGAGGATTGAAGAAGAAAAGAAAGCCAGAGAAGAAGCATGACAGGAATGGTTCCGCTGCTTCTGGGTCACCCGAGGGAGAGGGTCCTGTAGATTGGTGGGATGACTTGTCAAAGAGGATGAATGGTAGATTTCTTTCTCTCTTTCACTGTCTTCAATTATTCCTTTCATGTTTGCTCTTCGTTTTTTATCTCTGCTGTTGCTTTTGCTTATCAATCGTGGCCTGCTGTGCTGAATGCCTTGTTTTTCTTCTCTATTTTACAGAATAACAGTTTTTCTCCTTTTTGTCATGGGAATTCTTTGCACACTGTGTATCTCAAATGCATTTTGGTATATATGTCAAGGATCCCTAATTTGACTTTCAAGTTGTCTGTCATTCTTATCATGTTATCTTATCTTACCAATCACGAAATGGTTAAATCACATTATATAAAGCATTATAATAAACCGTGCACAGCTTTGTGTGTCATGTGGCACATTATGGGTGTATGAGAAATTCCAAGGAAGAATGGTACTTTCTTCTTGGTGTTTGGCACAGCGTGTCTGTTTCCACATCTTCATAGCCTCATAGGTTTTAAGAGTGTCCATCAGAAACAATAGGGTATAGCTTCTGCATAATTGACCCAATTTGACATAGTTTTCTCAGAATACACGTGTATTGAGCGTGTGTCCAAAAACACAATCTGGTTTGTCTGTGCTTTCAGTTTTATGTCAGTCAGGTGTGATACTGGACTTAACATTTTGTAACTTATTCGTGCTACTTTTTTGTAGTTTGGTTTTCCAGACATATGTAGACATGTATTATCAGATATGTATGTGATCCCTTTACCTTCTCATTTAGGGTGCTTTACAACTTTATTATTAATTTGAGCTTCAAATTTTCATTAAAGCAAAAACAAAGTTACTACTTCTGGCCTTGGTATGGGTAACCTCTCATAAATATTTTGCAGACAAATGAAAATGTTTCTATTGGTGTTAATTTGTAGTTCATGCACAATATTTTGGGCTTTGCTCTATTCCAGTTCTGCTCCATTCACTATACTTCCTTCTTGTAAGGAAGTGACCTGAATTTTGTTTACTCTGAACATGGTTTTCTATAAATTTTTTCAGAAAGTTGCAACAAATTATTTAATTAACATAATACTTCAAATTCAATGTTTTGGTTCCTAAAGCTTTCTTGCTTGTTCATTGTATTATTTCTTGTTCTACTCGTGATTAATTAAAGACCTAATTTGCAGCCTGATGCTTGCAGTTGGTATGCATAGACTATTATTAGATTCCTGGGTGAAAGAAAGAAACTACAGGAAAAGAAAAGGGGTTGTGAATTATGCAGGAAAAATAACAGAACAGACTTTATCTTTACTATATCTTCTATTAGCATTAATGTTTCTCTGGACTGTTTCTTCCAAAGGGTTAATGATGCTTGATGCTATATCTTTGCTTTTGCTTTGTTTTTTAAAGATTTTTATTGACTCCTAACTTCCTAAGCATTTGTTTGAAAAATAAATAAGGAGGAAAAGAAAATGAAAGGATGGAAAATTAGGGGAATCAAAATGAGGAAGAAAAAAAAACAATGTACTAGAGCCAGAAGGCTCCTTCCTGTGTGAATGTATGGAAAGGATCATTTTGTTTAGTCTTACCTTTACATATGAAAATAAGCTAAATGAGGAAGAAAGTAGATTTTTTTTTTTCACCATATCCTGCAGCTGAAGAAAAACAAAAAGAGGTTTTGCAAAAGTATGTTCCAGAAAACTCCTCAGTTATTACTTTTCTCAGGGGAAAAAAGAAGGCAATCAGCAAGTAATATATGAGATGTGTTCCTAGACTTTATATAGATAACGCTTTAAGTGGAGTGAATTTATTTTTTAAATTGTAAGTTAATCATGCACAAATATTTGTTGTTCATAAGCCAACATTGTCAGACTTATTTATGGTACAACTTTTACAAGCAGAGCAGCAGATCATCTGCTTTATGATTTAAGTTTTACAGCCATGATCTGATTGGTTAGTTTCAAGATGTTGAGCTTTGTGTACTTTTGCTACCCGAGGTTGGTTTCTGTTTATTTTATACTTAAGATAAACAAATCTAGTGGTTTGTAGGATTAGAACGTTATTTGCAATGGCCATCCAATTTTTTTATGAGAAGGTATGCTGAGTAGGCATTTTGCTATAGTATGAGAAAAATTATTCTTGACAAGCTTGATATCTGCTTACAAATATAACCCTGTCTATATTATGTTTATGATCTTTTTGTATAATACTCTTAAATAAACTGTATCTGCTCATATGTGTATAGTTTTGAAATGGTTCACCTTTCTGATGTATGATCATGTGGGGAATTTAATCAACCATCTACTGTAAGCAGATCACATTTACTGAAACCCTTTTTAAATTTTGAAATAGAATTTCTTGAATCTGTTCAATCTATTATGCTTGAGTATGTGACCACCAGCATTATATTGGTCTTAGCTTACATTTCTTTTAACCAATGTTTATGTTTATGTTTGGTGAACCGATTTTGGTCTTTAATTGATTAATTTCTTAAATTGCTTGCAACATTTCAAAAAACGTTGAGAAAACTTTCAGTTTTGCAAGTAACTAGTTTTTATCTTGAACTGAATTTGCCAAAAGGTTTAAATACTTGCATTTGGAAAGTAGCAGCAGCTCCTATACATGATCCTATGACTTTGCAGATTGCTGTAATTTCAGGCAAACAGAAAAATCTTCTGGCCCCCATATCTTTAAGTGAAAAAGTGGAATAAGAATCAAACATGAGTATGGGATACAAATATGGTTAATACAATTTTATTAGTTTGATTTACATTGAGCTTGAACCAGGATATTTCATCAAGTTTGGTGTTTTTCACTCCATTAGTGATATCACTTTTTTTCATGTTGTTATATACTTATTAATAGACATCCATACTGTCCAGTTTGTTTCAGTACCCAGAACTATATATTTTACAATGACAGATATGAAATACTCTGATCTAGAATTGCTAAGAACATGACTTACATTTGTACCATTTACAGAAGTCTAGGACATACATTATTTTTTCACATCCAATCTCTAATCTAACTAGTAATTTTAGTATAAATGTAATGCATTCTTGTTGGAACTTAGGGATATTATTGTCCTAAACCTCAGATAATAATTTTCTTATTATGCATGTTTTTTGTTAACTGTATTATATTTACGTTCATGCATGAACCAGATGCAATAACTCTTTAGTTATTTCTATGTGATTTCCAGGTTCAACTGGAATGCATCAGTTTGTTATTATATATACTAAAGTAAATTACTTCTAAACTAGTCTGTTGCGTAACTAAAAAATAAATAATCTACGTCCTTCTCACTTAATTTAGTATGATAAATGTGTAGCTGTTTATCTGGTCTCTTCTGTCACTAATCAAAACATAATATATGGTGTTTTCATTTGCTTTGTTGTGTTTTTCTTCCTCTTATCAAAGGAATCTCGCTGATTTTTCTCACTTAGCATTAGATCCGTCCCTGAGCCTTGTCCTTTCAGAGATAGCGAAGGAAATTCATCATATCCAAAAGCATACACTATTAACATTCAGTTTAAGAATATATATAACTCATGTTAATTGGCAGGTCTTCAGCAGTCTCCATCAAAATGTTTGGATAACTTCCAGTCTGTTTTCAAGATCTCCAGAAAGACATTTGAGTACATATGTTCTCTTGTTAAGGATGATATGATGATGAAATCTGCACATTTCGTCTTTACAAATGGCAAGCCATTGTCTTTATGTGAGCAAGTAGCAGTGGCACTGAGAAGACTGGGATCAGGTGAATCACTGGTCACAATTGGTGATTCATTTGGGCTAAACCACTCAACTGTTTCACAAGTCACCTGGAGGTTTGTGGAATCCATGGAAGAAAGAGGTATTCACCACTTGCGATGGCCTTCTACAGAAGTGGAAATGAATGCAATCAAATCCAAATTTGAGAAAATACGAGGTCTCCCCAATTGCTGTGGTGTAATTGATGCTACTCACATCACAATGTGTTTACCTGCATCTGAACCTTCCTGTAATGTGTGGCTTGATCACAAGAAGAATCACAGCATGGTCTTGCAAGCAATAGTGGATCCTGACATGAAGTTCAGGGACATAGTCACTGGCTGGCCAGGTAAAATGGAGGACTGGTTGATATTTGAGAGTTCAAATTTCAACAAACTTTGTGAAAAGGGTGAGAGGTTGAATGGAAGCAAATTACAGCTCTGTGGTGGGGAATCAGAAATCAGAGAATACATAATTGGTGATTCAGGTTATCCTCTGTTACCTTACCTTGTTGTCCCCTATGAAGGGAAAGAACTCTCAGAACCAAAAGCACAGTTTAACAAGCAGCACTTAGCAACAAGAGTGGTGGCACAAAGAGCACTGACAAGGCTGAAGGAGATGTGGAGAATCATCCATGGAATGATGTGGAGACCAGACAAACACCGTCTGCCAAGGATTATTCTTGTTTGCTGTGTACTTCACAACATTGTTATTGATTTGAACGATGAAGTGCAAGATGAACTGTCTTTGTCTCATGATCATGACTCTGGTTACCATCAATTGGTTTGTGGAGCTGTGGATGAGAAGGGAGTGGCACTAAGAGACAGTTTGTCTCAGTACTTGACTGGAAGATTGCCTTCATAAATTTTGTTTTTGATTTACTTTTGGTTGCTCAAATGAATTTACTAAATTATTGTAGTTTCTGAGAAAACATGTCTTATGGTATAGAGGTACCTCCCCAATTTCTAGACTGCAAATGATTTGATGGTGCATGACAGAGTGAAATTGCAGGGTTACCAAATTGTGACTGAGTGTGTGGTAAATTCACATCTAAATCCTTCTCTGGACATAGTTATTTTTACTGGAATAAAGGGAGATGATGATTACTGTTAGTTGGAAACTATGATGAACATTTTCTTGCAAAACCTTTTGACTGTCAAATAAGGTAACAAGACATATCAAACTCTTTTAAATTTTGAGTACTCATGATTATACAATATAAAAGAGTTTGATATAATATAAATTTGACTGTTAAACAATGCAATTTGGAAGAGTTTCTATGAAACTTAATGGAGATTGAAAAACTGACCTTTAAGTTTTTTTGGTTTAGTTTATTAAGTTTGTTGCTGAAATTTATTTATATAAATTATTTAATTTATTTCAATAAGTGTCCTACTAAATTTATAATATATATATATATATATATACTATAGTTTAATAATGACACATTAAATAAAAGAAACTTTTTGATTCAAAAGTATGTTGATTTTATGCAATGAGTATTGTAAAAATTAAATTGATATATTGTCTCAAAATATCTTAAGCAATGTAAAAACGTTGACCACATCAAGTCAGGGCTCAATGATTTAATCTTTTGTATTCAGAGTTCAGATTAATTTTATTAATACTTAATCACTTGTTCTTACATGATAAACATAAAAATTAATGTACAACAATCATATCTTAAAAAAATTTATTAAAATTCCTATATTTTAAATTTATTTTATTTTATTTTTATGTAAAAAAATAATGAAATTTTTTATTTCAAAAATGTATACTGGTGCGTGTTTAATTATTAATTATTAAATATTAATTTATAAGTTTGTAAAATGAATGTTTTTTTCTCTAATTTATTAGTTTTTTTATCAACAAGAAAATTTATAAGTATATAAATATTTTGTATAATTACAAATCCAAACAATTAACAAAGCTAAAATAAACCTTCCTTCAGTATCTTAACTCTGTTGTACACAATTTTGAACCCTCCATAACTCATTCTTAAATTGATATTTAAAGCGTTAGTGGTGTTAATTGAATTTAGTTGAATTGATTTGTTCACGGAAAAGTTACAATTAATTGTTTTTTTCAAGTGAATTTTTTTTTTACGGCCAGCGCGCTAATTAGTTTTTTTTATATGATAAACTTTTAATGTTCAAAAAATTAGAAAATTTTAACAAGTTCACAAAATAAAGCAAAAATATTGAAGAATTTGATGATAAATAATTCAACATTTTCATCATATTCATATTTGTACTTTGATATAGACAATATATTCTTCAAATTTTAGCACATTAAAAAATATATAGTACTTATTTTTTACAATCATACAAAAATTTGAAACGTTAATACAATAGTTCAGAGAAAAAAAAAAGTAATTGATATACACAAGTGAAAGTTTCTTTTTATGTGGACTAGTGGGTCGGTCCGACGGGCCAGACCCATATTTCCACCCCTACCAACTTTTGAGTGTATTGCGATCCGATCTTCATTCATTTGCCTTTGCCTTGACCATTGCTGACATGGTCTATATAAATCACGACTTCCTATGCCATAAACTTAATGTTAACCAGGAGGCAAAGAAAAAGGTGTAGAGATGTCAGTTAGGGGGCGAACGAGCTTATGCCGCTGTTGAAGAAGTAGAGAAGCTTTTGGAAGCAAGGCATATTAGAGGGATCCGATATCCGACCTGGTTGGCTAATCTAGTAATGGTAAGAAAGTCAACTGAAAAGCGAAGAATGTGTGTTGATTTCACATATATGAACAATGCATGTCCCCCTAATATTGACGCCTCGGTGAATAGCGCATTAGAATGTGCATTGCTAAGTTTTCTGGATGCATGGGTACAACCAAATAAAGATGCATATGATGGATGAGGATAAAACTACACTCATGGGAGAGATGTCTAACTACTTTGTTGTTCTCCACAATTAATAAATATCAACTTAAGTTAATCCCGGAAAAATGTGAAGGCAGGAAAGCTTCTAGGGTTTCTGCTTAAAAAAAAGGTATTAAGGCGAAACTTGACAAGTGTGATGCCATCATTAGTATGCAGATCCTAACAAATGTCAAGGAAGTTCAACAGTTAATGGGAAGGATGTCTGCCCTCTCCAATTCCTTGCAAAGGGGAGGAGAGAGGGTTCTCATATTTTCAATGTTTGAAGAAAAACGAAATATTTCAGTGAACCATGTGAAGAAGCGTGTCAACAACTAAAGGAGTATCTAAGCAAGCCTCCGGTACTTTGCAAGCCTTTAAAAGGTAGTATATATTAAGATTGTACGTTTCACTAACCGAGCATGTTGTTAGCTCTGTGCTAGTACAAGATGTGGGAGATGAGCATAAACTCTTGTACTTTGTAAGGTATTGCATGGAGTGGAGACACAGTATCCTACACTTGAGAAGGTGGCTTTAACAGTGGTGGTAATGGCACAGCAACTCAGATACTATTTCCAGAATCATGAGATGCGTGTAATGACCGACTTACCTATAAAAACAGGTTCTGCAAAAACCCAATATTTTGGAAAAGTTTGCAAAATGGACAGTAGAGTTATCACAGTATGGCATCCAGTATGAACCTAGAGGGCCGATCAAAGTCCGAGTCCTATCCGATTTTAAGGTGGAACTCACAACACCTGTGACGAGTGAATCCGAAAGTCTGCAGCAATGGGTCATATCTATATATCCACTAGAACATTGCCTTCAGAGATGAAAGAAGAGTTATATACACTAGAATATTGCCTTCAAGGATGAGAGAAGAGTTATGATGTACAAATAGAATATGCATATCTATCTAATATGTCAGTATGTTAATTTTAAAAATAATAGAATACGAAAATATTTTATTAATATATATCTGTAAAATATGCTAAAGTATCATATACTTGTCATACATAAATATGTTTCACCTTAAAGGAAAATGCACAAGTAGAGGGCTCCCGACATAATGGAGAAGGCTTCTAATTAAAAACAATATATTGTTATTTTTCTTCAATATTTATAAAACTTTTTTTTTTTTCATATTTCTGCCGTAAATTTTATATAACTTTTATCATTGTAATGCGTTACATATATACACTGTATACTATTTCAGATAAATAAGAATAATAAGATTAATAATATTTCAGGTAAAATAATTATAAAAAATAATATTTTATATTTTATAAAAAAAAATGAAAGGTAATATGTATTACTCTTTCAAGAGACTCTAATCTCACGAATTTCAGATATTAGAGTGAATTGTCAAAAAAGAAAGTTTAATAAAAAAAAACACACTTTGTTGGATCAACTCTAAGAAAAAAAGTTGCAAAAGGTCAAGGTGGTACTGATAAATATTTTCTCCCATTTAATTCTAAAATGCAGCTACATACTTCTGTAAATTAAATTAAAAAAAAAATACATATTTACAAAATCAAATCTCAGAAATGTTGAATCAATCCATGTGTAAGCAGATATTTATTGAAATGAAATTCGGATAAAAAACGAAACTTTGGTTTAGATAGTAAAGGAATGCAGAAAGAAATGTGATCTCTTCAAGTTTTTAATACCAACATATGCATATAGGATAGACAAGTTACTATACAGTTCAAGATTGAAGAGAAATAAAGATGCAATAACAACAACATTACACAGTTTAGAAGTAGCTAATGTAACAACAGCATGGTACAAACTACATCAGTGAAATAGAACAATGTCTGCGTATAGTTTAAGATAAGGTTCCGCAGATAATCTCATTTTCTGACTCCACGGTGTCAGCATATTCTCATTGATATCTCCACTGTGAACCCTGCAAAGTGGAGTAAAAAACAACTAGTGTCTTGCAGTACTTTCGAAACCTTGATCAAATCATATGAACCCCATATGAAAACAGCATTGATTTGTTTGAAACTTACCTCAGTTGCTAGGTCCATCATCACGACCAAGGGATTGTATAAATGCTTCGGACCAGTTGAGCTTTTCGGATTGTGGCACAGGAGAACCACCAACCCTAGGGTTCCAGGTTCCTGTGGGGCCAGACAAAACCCAGCTAATTTTTGCTGGTGGTGGTGTAGTTAGGTTATGCGCTGAAGAAGTTCCACTGCTCTCTGATATGGTTTTATTCTGATAATCCAGCTTCACAGATTTCTTCTTCACAAGACATTCATTCAATTAGTTACATTAAGTACATGATCTTCTTTTTTTTTTAATCAGTATAAAGTGTTTGTAGTTTTGAAACTCACCCTAGCTGGAACTGAGTATTTCCATGACATTGGATTGATTATCTCTTCTTTTGCCACTGAAGTGGGTCTGTAGACAGATTCTTCTTCATATCTTCCTTCATATCTTGTACTACGAACTCTTTTCTCTCCAGATCCTGAATTCATTGGGGACTGAACAGGAACATAAACTTACTTAGTTTAGTATGTTGAAGCCACCACAAAGATAACTTGTTATTTATTTTTTTCACCTTGGATGTTGTTGGACTTGGATTTTCTTCTAATAAGAAATTAGAAACAGCTCTCATGGAACTAGATTGTCCTTCCCCAGACTCAATAAGCTTCTGCAGAAAATATAGCTTTAGATCAAAAACAGTAAAAGAACTTTAAGCCACTAGTTTGGATCATATTACAGCCTTACACCTCCACAAGTTTTTACATTTTTTTAGGTAAGATAGATTGCCAAAAGAAGTATGTTGTAGCTTCAAACGAAAAGCAGCAAATGAACAATTAGAAGTTAAAATAACTGAAGAAAAAAAGTTGTCTAAAGGGAAGAAAGGAATGGAATTTTGAAAATCCAATCATAATTAGAAATTTAGGCATTTCTCATAGATTAGTGGGAGGCTACAATATCGATATCAACAACTTCAATTGGTTATATGAATCATACAACTTCATTTGATCGGATTGAAGACCAAAAGTGCAAAAATGTGATGTTTATCCCTTCACAGAAAATCATTATTTTCAAATAGTGACCAATTACATCAAAGGAAAGTACATATTGAGAAAGAAAACTGTTGAATAAGATTCTACTTGATCTCCATATCCAACCATAAACCTTAGAATGTAAACATTTGTTAATTGGGCTGAGAAAAGGTGAAACTGTGAATCACACTTGTGTGTAATATCCAGCACATTTGACACTCATACTCCTGCATCAAACCAAAAAGATAGGAAGAGTGGCACATTCACACTTCTGTGTGAGGTAACCAAACTGGAGTATGATACCAAAAAGATTGATTAGTAGAAAAAACTTCCATTGTTAGTGGGAATCTCATTTCTCAGTCTTTACCAACAAAATATATGGTCAAGATATACACAGTCTTGAAACCAAATTACCTTCTTTGATTTCATTCTTCTAGGAGTAACTTCTTCTCCTGCTAGATATCTCTGAACAGCACACAAAGAACGAAACTGCTTTCTGGTATGTGGCTCATAGTAATACTGATCAAACAAAATAATAAAAGAAAAAAGACATTAAAATCAAATCCTTGTGAAAATGGGAAGGATACCCAGTTCAAAATATCAGATGTGCTTCCTGAAAGAAAAAAATCACATACAAGAAAAAGAAAACAAATTGTCATACATGGTCAATAGAGTAAATTGTCTCCTTAAAATGATAATTTTTTCTTGTGAACTCTAAGAATCCTTGTAAAATTTTAGAAATTGATTTCTCCCCAAATAGATTTTTTTTCTTGCACATAAACTTGGAGATCCACGCCTTAACAACCACACCCTTGATGAATCTACCAACTATAAACCACCATGTTAATCCCAAAGAAAATAATATAAATTATTTACACAAAAACAACAATCTAAAAAGGAAAAAACTTCAGATTAACCCCCAATCTAGGGTCAAAAACAATTTTTTCATATCATAACATCCACTCAAGGAATTGACAGCTTCTAAACACACAAAAATATTTTCATACACTGAACCGATGAAACCCTGAGCAACTGTCAAAACAAACAACCACAAAACAAAGTATCAGTGTTTCAAATGATAGCATTATAGTAACCAAAAAAAAATAAAAAAAAAACCCTTCTTGAACTGTGCCATTCCCCTTACTTTGAGTGGAAGCAAAACTTAACAGTAACCCTGTGAGTAGATGAGAGTGATATAATGCGCATGCATGCATGAATAAACGATGATAGATGAATGAAGAAGATGAGAGGTATACCCTATCAACATGCGTAGGGTTAGAGCGACGGGGTCTTTCTTCTACAATCCAACCTTCAGGAAGATTGAACTGTGCGGAACTAATCTGCAATTCCGGTGAGAGCGTGGGTTTGCGAGTTCGCTGAGGGGTTTGAACGGTGTTGACAATGTCTTGCGTGGTCTGATCCTGGTATGGGTTTAGCACTAACCGAGGGGGTTCCCACGCCATAGAAGCGTAGTGTGTGAGCTTTGCTAATGGCAACAGCAGAGGGTATGATATAGTGTGTTTTGATCGGCGCTTCTTCTCTCTTACATCGCATACAACCAAACAATATATTTTTTATTTCCAAAACTATCCACGCTTGTTACGTGTATACCCATGCGATTGACGCGTCTTCAATGGTAATTGACAGTTTAGGGTAAGCCAACCGAGGGGTTAAATTTTCAGAAAAGATAATTTATTATTAATTAATTAATTTTTTTAATATTCTATGATGTTATTGTTGATTTTTTATTTTATTTTAAAAGATATATCTTTCTATTTTTAGAAATTAACAATGTTATTCATTAATAATCTTTTTATTTTCATTATGAAAGTAGATAATATATTATGTTACCCGTTTTGATTATGGAATGGATGATGTTATTGTTCTGTTACTAAATTAGATAGCTTTGACTTGTAATTTTTCTTGGTCTCCTAGTGTGTAATTCTGCCTTTTAACTGCAATAGTAATTTTAGATTAGGATAATTATTTTTTTTCATTCAAAATAATTTTCAAATTAAAAATAAAACATGTAATTCATTTTTTATATTTTATATTTTACATTTCATTTTTTTATTTTATATTGTATATTTTATATTTCATATTTCATATTTTATATTCTATAAAGTTTGCAAAAAAGCAGTGTGTTTTCATGTCAACCAATGTGATTAGGGTTTAGGTTCACCTTAGAAAATTAAAAAAATGCAAATTGTTATGTACTTTAAAGTAGTAGAAAATTTACAACTACCTTTTGATCTCTACACAAAAAAATGAACATTTTCACATATATTTAAATGATTATTTAAATTGAATATATATATATATATATATATATATATATATATATATATATATTTATTATATATATT
>Ga0099822_1006296_pt1 | contig 15480 bp, 5 predicted proteins | sample CowpeawhiteBW_FD_76839 | JGI IMG/M metagenome (GOLD analysis project Ga0099822, IMG submission 76839) | Root nodule microbial communities of legume samples collected from California USA - Cow pea white BW | ecosystem: Host-associated > Plants > Roots > Nodule | place: USA: California | collected...
GCACAGGCACCTACGACAACGAACCCAACAGCTTTAGGAGCATACTCAAGAGGTGGAGCAGAGAATGAGGTTGAGCTTACTTGAATCTGAATGAGCTTCGAGCCCTAGCAGAGCACTGTTTGAAGGGAAAAGAGGAGTAAGATGACTGAGTTTTGCAAAATGGGCAGAACATGAGAGGGTTAGGCTGGTTTAGGGGTTTTGGGATGCCTTATGGGCCAGCCTTAGGCCCAACTGACTAAGAGAGACCCTTAAATTTTAGGACAAAATCAAAGTGGGTCTTACACATACTCAACTTATAATTAAGTGATCAAATATTTATATCCCTTATCTAACTATACTCATTATTTATAATCATTTTATCTACTATAGTAGCGGGTACAAATTTATCGATTGTCACCCTCTCAATAAGAAAATGAATATTTACATTTAAAATTACTTGTTAGAGTAAAATGATAATTTTAAACTTACTCTTGAAATCCAAAAACACAAATGACAAAACATTAATGCATGAAGGTAAGACTATTATAGTTTTACACGTATTTCGGGAAATGTTTTATACGAGAACAATAATCTAAGGTTAATTGGTTATTACAATATTTATTGACCAAATTCATTTTAATTTTGTTGAAGATAGTAAATTATTAAATATGTATCTCTTTCCATACATTTTTTTTTTTGACAAATACTTAACATTTTATTTAGTTAGAAAAAATGTATTACATATAATAAATTCTTTTACTATGATCTAACAATAAACTAGAATAAAAAATGTTATTTATATCTTAGATTATTTATTGTAATTTTATCCGATAAGTTAATAATAAAGATAGAACTAAATTGATAAAAGAATAATTCAAAGTTGATTAAAAAAATTGATAACCGAATTAAATTGAATTTTTTTATTGATCAATATTATTTTTCTAGAATTAAATTATTCCGTTTACAGTTTGATATTTTGGATCCAGTTCAAATTGAACTGATCTGAATTAAGTTTTTATGTTATAAGTATAAATACAATGTATTCATATTTCTTTTTTGTTTTTTCTTTATGAGGGTAAACATAATCTTATTTTAGTTCTTTTTCTGATAAAAAAAATTGTTAATATTTATAAATGAAATACAATAACAAATACTTAGTTATAATAAAATAGGGAATAAAATTATTTATTGTCGAAAAAAATGCATCATCAATTTAAAATATTATCGTTTTTACCCTCAATAATCATCTATTAATAGAGAAATAAAATAAAATCAAGGAACACAAAAATTTAACCTGAAAACTTCAAATTTGGAGAAAAACTACAATCGCAAAGAATAATCGATATATATATGTAAATTTGTATAACATACAAAAAACACTCTCAATCCTTTGATTCGAAGTACACTCACACTCTTCAGAATAAGAATTTAATTATACATTACAACACCCTGTTACAAGAGTATACAAAAAATCAAATACTAGCTCAAAGTGTTTTTGACAATACTAACTCGAGATATCTTTAACTTAAAACAAGTAACATCATGAACTTAGAGCTTATTATATATTTTTAACTAAGAACAAAACTAAATCACACAAAAAAAAACATATCTATTGACATTAGGTTATCTAAAAAGATAAAAACGTAAAATACTTTCCTTTTAAAATTCACAAAAGCTTATAAATTATTTTAAATTCATAAAATTATTTCACGTTGGATGTTGTATGAATATGTTAAAATCTAAATAAATTTTATGTTTTTTTGAAAAATATTTAAGATAATCATTATATTCTAACAAAATATTTTGTAATTGATTATGTAAGAAAGTTATTAAAATCCTAATGGAATACACTTTAATGTCTATTGCAAGAAATTATGGAATGGTGATATGATATTGTGGAAATATTTTATTAGATTAGTTAATGAAGTTAATGTTGATGCTCGTAGTGCCTTAATGCATATCTTTTCAAATATTAATGAATCCACATCTTATTTGATTTTGTCAAAAATTCCCTCTTACTTCTTTCAAATTTATACTTTGTCTCAGATATAACAACTTTTAATAAGGTTGGGGAATTTCAACCAAATTATCTTACCAAAACTTAGTTGATTAGAATAAAGATAAATATGCTCTTAAATTTTCCAAAAACACTCTATAGTGATAGTTTATATTGTTGTACTTTTGTGGTCTGTGATTTGTGATATCTGCTTTGGAATATGAAAAAATATCTTCTTATCACAAGCAATCATATATGTACGGATCTTTTTTAACAAATAGGCAAATGATCATTTTACTTAATTTATTAATAATTTATATTATTATATTTCTACGATAAAATGGATTCCACGTAATTATATTGACTGACAGGATTTTGTTTTGTTGAAGTTATAATAGAAAGAATTTATTTGGCATGGAAAAAAATATGAACTGATAACAAATGAATTATATAATACTAACAATTAACTTACAGTACATCATGTAAAAATAATATTATCCAAAAGAAATAATTTTCTATTTTTTCGCCCTTGAAATTCCTGCATGACGTGCTACCCGCTAAAGAAAGTATCTCTTGATGATTGATGAATGATTGAAAACAAAACAAGAAAGTTTTAATCTTTGGGTCCATTCAAAGCACATACGTTAGAAATAGGAAGGTTTCCATGGTATGGATGATGATGATCCAAATGAAAAAGGCCCAATAATGTTAATAATGTATGAGGTGTGAGGACTAGTTATTAGCTTCCAAAACTTAGAATAGGGACACACACGTGCAACCAAAAGGAAACGATACAGGCCCGTTTCAACCTAATTTGGACCTGGGCCCATTATCCCATCAATAAATAGAACCAACACAAAAATACTTTTTTCTACCTGTTTACCATAAATATCCACGACGTTAAGGAGATAACGGACCCCTCTATTCTACATAAAAACAAGTAACCCTAAGTCAAAATATGCAAAGATTATATTAAAAAAAAAATTAAATGCATGACGGTTAGGAATCTAAGTGTCACTCTAAGTCTCACATAGACTATAAATGAGAAAGTAGAACACTATATAAGGATAAAGACTCATAAACTCATTATTTTAATGTTTTGGATTGAGAGTGGTGTAATGCCTTATGTGGTTGGACTCAGGTTTCATTAGTGTTATATCTCCCTAGTGAAACCCTCTTTATAGACCTAACATGAATTGATTTACATTTATTTATAATCATTGAAACTACAGATAAATAAATTGGTGGTATGAATAATATATATTAAGCTAAACCTATTATTTCAAAAATACATATTTGTGAATTAAAACAATCATATCTAGTAGGAAAGGAAGATTGAAGGTTGGTCAATAAGATTTTTCAACATCAACAAAGTAGGCAAATAATTTACATTTATAATATAATGACACTAAATAATCATGAAAATAGCTATGATTATCCAAATAAGGTTATAACATACCTACGGAATTCCTATTGAAACTTTAAAATATACAATATATTTTGTTAATATACCAAATTAGTATGTTTTGAAAGTTTGGTAGAAGGACAATACCAAAAATTCAATAAAAAACAAAAAAATTTAATTTAAGTTTGACTTTTGAAAGAATTAATACATATCAACTTTAAGCTTTTATTAAAGTGTATTTGATTAAAAAGATAAGTTCTTTAAGTTAAAGACAGTCATGCATCCATAAATCAGGAATTAACTGATACCATGGTTTGAATGTAGCCAGCAAGAGACTATGATATCATTGAATATCATAGAAAAGTCAAAATGAAAAAGAGAAGGATATATAAGAAAATATGAAAATTGAAAAAAAGAAAAGAAAGAAAAAACATGAGTGATGTCACAGCAAGATAAGCAACATGTTCTCTACTCATTGTTGATTTTGAGTAGTGAATGAAGTTGCCCTAATCCCTCCTTTGGGAAAAAGTTAGAATCCAGGTCTAAAGCACTTGATTATAGCTTGGTGTCGATGGAGAGCACACTAATGGAAGTGTAGCTAAGTGAGGCCCCATCACCCCATCATGCAAAGATTTCTCTTTTCTTTACCATTTTTTTTTTCAGAAAGTGGGGTTGTCTCTGTCGGAAGGAGTGGTTGTGTTGTTGTTTATCGAGGGCATTTTTGTAGTCTCGCACATTCACAGTTCACAATTCTTTGTCTTTGCTTTCATTGGTTCTATCTGTTCTAACCATTTCATGAAAAAAGATTCTCGATGGAATGATGCATCATGCACACCAACCTCTTTTATTCATCTTTCATGTATCATTCTCACACACTACTACTCCACTTTCCCCTCCTGGTTTTGACCAAACCCAATTTTGTGCACTGCAAAATATAACTTGGTCGACCAGTGATGAGACTATGATCATGTCTCCATTCAAAACTGGCCACCAAATAATAACAATTATTGTCTGTAGTAATGCACGTGATGTCCATATCCATTAAAGCTCATTAAACCAATATACCTTCATCATGCTTTTCTACTCCTTTTTCTTACACCCTCTCATTTTTACCCCTTTTCAGATCCAATAAAGTTCAAATAAATCTTTATTTAACATCATTTTTTCTGAAATCTCATCTTATTGATTACGTAAATGCCTTTATTTTATTTTCAGGAACTTTTGAATTTTTTTTATTCATATAAATCACTGAATAGTATTTATAGAGTAATATTGATAATCAATGCAAATAGAAAACATTGATGTGGGAAAAAAAATCCTTTTTCTAAAGAAAACTCTACAAAAATGAAACAGTATTTTAAACAGATTATCAAAAGGAAAGAAAGATGTGGAAAATAAACAAAATAAAAGATAATGATCATATAAGTACTTAAAATACACACATATTCGTTTTTTTCAATGAATAAAATTGGTCATTATCTTTATTGATAAAAGTTGTTTTTTATTAGTTTAAGGAGTTCAAGTCATGTGTGATATGTTAGATTGTGTTGCATACATAAAAGATAGAAGATTCATTAAAAGGTTAAAATTGAAAAATATGCATAAGAAAATTGCTTAGCGGCATTAGAGACAAATTCTAGAGGACCACATTGTATAACTTGGGTCAAAGAAGAGTTAAGGATAATTGTCATAAAATTGACCTACCCTCTAACTTTTCTTCATCACTCATTTGACAAGGAAAAGAAGAATGCTTTATTCTTGAACGATACAACTGCTAACTCATTGGTCAATTTGTTCCTCAAATCCAATAAAATTAGAAAGTAAATATAATGTAGTCAAGAGGCCCTTTTTCTTTATCAGTTTAACTTCTAGGGCTTTGTGCATTATCATTGATAATGGAATCCTAGAGAGGAAGTGAAGTGGTTGGTTTACGACTTTTTTAAAGTAATTAAGTTTTTTTACATTAAAGTAAATTAGGGTTGTATTTATATTTGGTGTAGAGGTATAGAGTTTAATATCGAAAAGATCAGAGTTTCGTCAGATTTCCATTCCTTAAAAGAAAATTCAGCGGTGCATCCACGGGAAAAATACAATTTGAGAGAACAATATTTGAACTTGATGAAAGGTTCACAAAAAGTTTATAAGATCCTAATCCTATCATTCTTTTAGTTATATTATATCATTGAATGACATTACATAAGATATTATTATCTTGAATAAGTTATTATTATATGAGATGAACGTTTTGCATCGAGTATAAAAAAATTGTGGTATATATAAAAAAAAAAAACAAGTTTTGAGATTTTTATTGGAAGTGGTGTCATGTTTATATGAACAACTCATATTTTTATAAGTGGTCAATTTTGTTTGTCTATCCAAGTAAAAACTTCTAAGATGGTATTATAATTCATGGTTTGTCTTGGTGTTCAAGTATGCATCATTTTAGTAAGATTCAATCAGTTAGGAATCCAAATATGAGTTGAAAGTTTAACATTGAGTATAAATAAAAAAAGTTGAGTAGTATATAAAAAAAACAAGACTTGCAAACATTAAGCCTTAAGGTTTCATGTTAGAAGTGGCATGGTCTCTTATATGGATAACTCATCCATTAGATGTAGCATCATATTTACATTTTTTTTTTCCAAATGTGATTAAGAAAGAAATAACTTTTAAATCAATTTAACCTTAATTAATTTTTAATGTCTATAAAACATGCACTTTTTTTATATCATTATGAATCATTCTCCTTAATTTTTCTAAAGTTATCTTTATTGTTAAATATTTGCTTTGATGAAACATTTGCTTCTTTTTCTTTTTTTTTACGAAACGTCATACAAGTTATAGAGGGGTGAATTTGAGTAATTTCATTTCCTCTTATCCACGTATGCATTTCTATTAACATAACTTTGGCACAAGCATGTTTTAAAAAATATAGTGACATGTTTTTGTACTTTACAATGGTCTAAATATGGAAGGAAGGGAACATGCATGTTTCAAGAATGCTAATATAATTATTTGTCAGGTTAAACTAGGTTGTTGGTTGTGGACAAGTGTTGTATATTCAGATAACATCAACCTTTAATTATAGTGGGAATCCACTACGAGGGTTGTTTCCTAAGATAAAGATACAAATTGAAGAGATGAAAATAAATAAAAACTCAAAATGTAGCATGTGGGATTAATGGAATGGGATTAGGCCATGAAATGGTCTGGTTATGAATAGTTTGTACCACTCGTATATAGTTGGTTATTGCTAATAAAAAAATATAATTTCAATGATAAAATATTGTTTAACCTTTATTTTGTATTTGAAAGTCATGTTTGTTTACAAGTTATTGAAGATTGTTGGTTCATTCATATAGAGGTAGGTGAGTATGAACTCATCAAACTAAATGTTTCATGTGATTGAGTCTTACATATAATGTTTTTTTACTTGTCAGTCATTACTTTTTTTATTTTATCGTAACCTGTCCATTTTTGTTTATGTTCTTAGTCTATGTAGTTCCCTTCATCATTTTCACTTTTTAATAAGGTCTTAGGTTGGATCTATAACCAACTTTTGGAATGGAGTTTTTCTATTGTAATGAAATTGGGGTTAATTGGAGTGAAGTGAAATATTTCAAGGATCTTCCTTCCATATTTTATAAAAATGGTTTCATAATCTTATAATAAAATTCAAATTAAGGTAACTTTTGTAAATTAATGAAATGTTGCAAATTGAACTTATAAATTGATTCTTGGAGGCACACTTTTCTTTCCAGAGTGCATCGTAGAGGTTATTATGAAAGGCTAATCATATATTGTATATGTTGACATTTTCTTTTAGTCAAATCTACAATCTATGTGTTATTGACAAGGCTTATATCCTAAACATATAAGAAAAATTTGGGAAACATATACAAGAAAAACATTTGCAATTCAAAAGATCTATGACAAGGTCAAAGATCAAAACACATTTTCTTAAAGCTTATAATGTTCTACGAAGGAGGAAACTTAAAGAACATGAACATGATACATTTGAAGAATAGTTATTAGAAAAATTAATTTATGTTTCTATGTTTATGGATTTTGGGATTTTTCTAGAAATTAGGTTATGATTTTATGTTGTTGGGCTTGAGCTTTCTTTTAGAGTTTTCAAATTTTCTTAAACTTATGTGCTTATATAGGTATCAAAAACTAATGTAAACACTTTGGAGTCATGTCATATGCATTTGTATTATTTGATACAGGATTCTCTTGGTTCTTGGATTAGAACTCTAATTCATATTGAAGATTAACATCTCTCTGGCGAATCTTCATTTGACTTATTAATTTACTAGATTGTAGCGTTCTTCATCCATATCTTATTTTGCGTTTTTCTCTGATATATTTGTGTTGTGTCTTTTGAAAATTTAGATTCATAAATGATAAGACTATTTTCTAGATAGGATTATATCATTTACATACTTCAAAACCCATAATTTACATCTTAACATCTTCAACTTACTTTTTTTTAATGTGAGCTTTATCTAAGTGTTACACTTCTTTATAACATGCATGATAATAATATCTTAGGTGTATTTTTCTTCTGATAATTAAAAAAGAAATTATCATTCAACTCTTTATTTAACTTAATATACTCAAATAATATCATTGTTCACCTTCTTCTTTCTCTTAGGAAGTCTTCATTCCACACAAATATTTGTAACTACCGTTAGTTATGTTACAAAAATAAATCATCACAATCTCATACAATACAACATAATCTAATTTGAACTCATAAACCAAAATTAAATAATTGATAATAGCAAAGTTCACATCTAAAAGTTTATTTAACCCACTTATTACATCTCTCCTTTTAACCCTTACTTATTTTCAAACATACTAATAATGTGAATAAAATGACATAATAAAAGTCTATTTAAATAATAACTTTACAAAATTCACTATTTAAATAAAATATTTTTTAATAAATTATTGTAATAATACATGACAGTATCATGTTTAATTATTTCATATTCGATTACATAAATATATATATATATATATATATATATATGACTATTGATCATATCAACATTTAAAAAAATACAACTATAACAATAAATGTTGTTTGAATTTTAAATTTGTTAAGATAATATCGTTAATATAAGTTATCATATTTAAGTGTTGTCCGCTTTAAAATTTAGAGTTTCGTCATGAATTTTTTTTTTTTAATTTTAAAATATTAAAGAAAGAAAATATATTTAAATTATGATCAAGTGATATAAAACTATTAAAATATCAAAACAAGTTCTCTAAGTAAAAAGAGAGTTTAACTTTAAAATCACTTTACCATTTTCTCAAGAACTAAGAAAAGTGGGATTTGTGTTTTAGAAACTTATTTTCATTTCCAGATATGATATCAATATTCTGACATCAAGCGTGTTGAAACATAATTAAGTTTAATCACTACATCAGAAATATAACTATTTTAAAACATTTAAAAACAAAAATAAAATTTTTTTTGTAAGAAAATAACAAAGTTTGCAAGTTATTTATGGTTCAATATAAGATTGTTTTAATATTATCCCAAATATTATAACCTCATATAATATAGTTAATCGGACTGAATGATAAAAAACCAATTCGACCAACTTTATATATTTGTTGGAAACTGTAAATTTTTAGCTCATTATAATAAAGACGCTTTCCTACTTGTAATTGCTTACTCACGCAGAAAAAGTAGTGCTCCCAAAATTTAGTCTTCTTAACTTTGATTTCGTATAATTTAAAATGAAATGTACATGATGTATTATAAATTTAATTTATATTTTTCTATATATAAATTTAATTTTCTAAAATATTTATGTGCGACCGTTAGATAATATAGTATGATTCGATAATCAAATTACATTATCTTTCGCCTTTTCCTCGATCTTTAGTTTACTAATCAATTTTGTTTATACTTGTTTATCATATTTTAATGAAATCCTCTTTCAATAATAACTTAATAGATGGATTTGATAGGTAGTGTGACTAAATTAAGATGAATTTAGATGGATTTGAGTGAATAAATTTATGATGTTTCTTTGAAGAGATTTGGAGATGAAAGTAAATGAATTTAGAAGTAAAATTTATAAAAATTTACAAATGATTTGATTAATATAATAGATAAAAGAAAGTTTTAATAGATTAAAATATAATATTATTATTTTATCCTTATAACTAAAATTAGCTATTATTATTATTATTCATTAATATATATATATATGGTTTTGGGAAGGATATTTGTACCCTAAACCCTAAACTTTCATTCATCCTCTCGTATCTTTGCTATTTTTGTAGATGCAAAAAGTGGCTCATCCCTCAAATCCTTGCTTTCCTTCTCTAATATTGTGTTTAGATCCGTTGACGTACTGTTCACGCTGATGAAACAGATGGTGCGGATTGTGGTTGGTTCAACTTATTTGTAAGGAATTATGAGCGCTAATTTGTAATTGAGCTACGATTTTTGCCTCCTACTAAACTAAAGAGATATGCAAGAAAAATCATTTTATTTTGTTGAACTTACTTGTTTGTCCTTGTGATTTAACCAATCAAAATTAACTTTTATTTACTTTTTTAACTGTGTATATATTTACGGTGTCTTTATTTGTTAAATAATTCTTTTTATATATGGAATTTTGGTCAACTTGTTATAGCAATTAGATTTCAAAAATTATTTTGTTTTACCTGTTTTTATAACGATGAATAATAATAATAATAATAATAATAATAATAATAATAATAATAATAATAATAAAAAAATAATGACACTAATAATAAATTATATTTTTTTAATTTCAAATAACAGCTTCAATTTTATTTTAACATTATTTCTCTTTTTTATATTTAAATTTACATTACATTTATCATGAAAGATAAATTTGGAATCATACGATGTAATCTATTAAAAATAAAAATTAAATAAATTTTATCAATCAAATCAAATCATACACAATTTTTCACAAACTTTTCACTCACATCCATTTATTTTCACTCATATTCATTTGATCAGACTATTTTTTTTTCCAATCCAAACAACATCGTCTTCACCTACAAATAAACTCAAACCCACTCTCCCAAATTCACACCCCAATCCAAACACAACATTAGGATGTGTTCACTTGTGAATATTAATTTGGTAGAGAGGAAGAGAATAAATTTGAGTGGATTAGAGTGTGAAGTTTGTATTATTCTTTTGAAGGGATTGAGATTTAGAGGTGAGTGAGTGACTGAATTTAAAAGTAAAATTTATTAAAGTTTATAAGTGATTTGATTGGTGTGATAGATTAAAAACTAAATTTAATTGAAAGAATAACAAGATTATCAAATTGTCCTTGATGTTGAAAATAATCTAAAATTATATTTTGATGAGTTAGATTTATTTTATAAAAAATATTTAAATGAATAAATAAAAAAAATATTATAAAAATATAATAGATTTACTTCTTCAACCTTTTTTTTATAAACAATTTAAAAATTTGGGTATTAACTATTGTTCTAATCATAATTTAAAAAGTCGTATTTTAACATTATTATTATAATTATGCAACATTACATTATTAGTGAATTAAGAGAAGGATAAATAAATCGAGAAAATAATGGTAATCTTTCTCAAATCACTCTCAAATCATCTCACAAGATGTGAAAATGAGGAAATTTTTTGTTCCCTCCTTTTCCTCTCTCTTATTTCTAGAAGTAAATGCCTAACTCACTCTCAAATCATCCATTTCTAATCTCTCCCAATAATAAATCCTTTTAAGTGAACACAATATTACACATCTATAAATCCGAACATCATTAATTCTTTAATTAAATCCACATTTTCCATAAATATCTTTATGCAAAGAGAACACTCTAATTACTTGAAGGTATTTATTGTTTAGAAGGATAAAAGAGAAATTTTTTGATGATGAATAGATAAAATTTAACAAAATAAAAGACATAAAACCTATACCAGAATGAGTTGTCAGGAAAAGAAATTTAATTTCAGACCAAATATCTTTATTTAAATTTAAAAAATCAAACATTTGAATGAGGAAGGAGCAAAACATAATCAATTTTTTTAAAATATATTCTTTATAATTTTAAAGTGTTTTAAGTCATGATAACACAACATATAACGATCTCATAATAACCTTTTTTAACATATGATGATGTCATGTTAATGTTTATTTTAATGTATCTCTACACCAAAACAGAAAAGTTGAGATGTTAAAATACGTTAAAGAATAATACTAAAAGATAAAAAGACTGGAAATTAAAAGAATCTAAATTACAGACACTATATCATATTCTTTAGAAAAACATAATACCTATTTCACCTATTATTGCTACTATGAAAGCTTCAGCAATCAAACCATTATTAGATCCTCGTAAACTACTATTACTACTTACCCTTTTATGCAGCAGCTTTTTTCTGTAATAAATTTGTCTTAATTATTTAAATTCTTTAAATTACACGTGGTACTATTTTATATAGAAAGGAAAAGTCAAAGATAAAATTCTAATATCTTTGAAGGTCATTACAAAAATAACATGATAATTACTAAATTTAATAGCATTTATTAAATTAACTAAATTCTTTAATGATTATAAAATGATTAAAAATCAATATACGACCTAGAAGTAAAATAAAATATGTTGCATTATAAGCACTCAAGTACCTATCCTAGCAACATCCCTACATGTCATTATAGTTTACAATGATTTAAGCCTTTCATTGAAACATTACAAATATTTCACCCATTCCCATAAAAATATAAATCATATCTCTTCTTTCTCATGCATGTCCAGTGATTGTGGTGCCTTTACTTTGGACCTCACAAAAGGTAATCACAAATACAAAAGTAAAGTGCTCAAACTTTTACATTCTGTCATTAGTATATTTGCTTTATTTATATCCAAAATCTTTCATTGCTAGTTACAGTAACATCTACAATGTCTCCTCCAATGGTTAAATTAGGAAAAACAATTTGCTTTTTTATTTTTTTCCCTCCTTCAAACCTTCCTCTAACAAAAAGTTACATCTTCTAAACCTAAATAACAGAAGTATCTAGTTTCATATTAATTAAAGGATAAATTAATATTATTTAATTTCGCTAATCTTAATTTAAAACATTCTTTATAAGATTTCTTACTGGAACTTATGAAATAAAATAAAAATATTTTTATTATATTTAAGTGAGGAAAGAAGAATAGTCTAAAACTATATTTAAGTGGAACAAGGAGCTTCACCTAACCTCTTAAATATGTCCGTCCTAACTCCAAGACTGTATGGATAATTGCTTCTGCACCTGTGCTTTGATATAAATGCTTCTCTTTTTTCCCTCCCGTTTTTTTTTTTTTTCTGAAGAAATAATGTATGAAAATAAAGGGGTTATACTTTTTCTATAAATTAAAAAAGATCTTTTAATTATTTTACTAATAGAAAATACTGTTTAAATATATTTTTATTTATTGTAAATATGATTTTTATAGTTTTTTTTTAGTCTTTTGTTAACTATTGTTATTTGACATTAAAAATGAAAATGAAATACTAAAAACTAGTTTAGCGTATATTTTATAAAGTTTCATTTTATAGATAAAATTAAACTTTTATGAAATTTTAATTTACTTTTGTTACCTAATGTAAGTTCATATTAGTTTTTATTTATTAACAATAGTGTAATGATTAAAATAAACAAAGAAAATATTAAGAAACAATTGTATAAAGAGATTACATATTATTAAAGAAAAATGAAATAATTTACTGAAATCGTGAATAATTATGATTATGAATTATGTATTTATGGTTTACGCGTATTCATGTTTAATATTTTAAAATTCTTTAACGTATTAATAAATAAAATGTATAATTTATAAAGCACTAATATTTTTATAATAAATTAATTTATAATTTTACACAATAACAATCATATATTTATTATATTTTTAAAAACTATTGTACATTAAAATTAAATATAATATATATATATATATATATATATATATATATATATATATATATATATAACACATAGGTGAATATAGGTGAAGAGTGAAAAAAATTTAATAAACTATAAATTCAAACATTGCTTTAAATTATATCTTTTAAACTTCTATAATTAATCTACATAATTTAGTTACTAATCACATTTAACTAATCAGTCGAGCACGTTCTTTACGTGCTTGAAAAAATAGTTGTTAGTTTTGATGCACCAATCTTTCACAATCACGAGGGTTTGAATTGTTTCTCAAACTTTTTGATTTACTTTTACACTTGAAAAATAGTTTTTGTGAAATCTTTAACCAATTGATAAAAGGAATTTAAGAATGCATATTGTTTAACCTTTATACTTAGAAAAAATTAAAAGAGAATGAAAAGAAAGCACAAGAGACAATAAGATTTATACTGGTTCGATTAAATTGAATTTATATCCAGTCTCTGGTTTTCCTCACTAAAAATTCGACTATAATAACAAGAGAAGAATTCGACTATAACAACAAGAGAAGGAATACAAGAAACCCTTATGCAATTCCTAAACTCTAAAACTACACTTCTTGAAACACTCCTTCAAAAAATGCAAAAATTATAATGCTCCAAGCAATTACAAACAACTACCACAATCACAGTGATAAAAGATAGAATTTCAATTCAAGAAACCATAAAAAGTAGTGAGAAAACAGTGACAATGATGAAACAATTAGACATGATTTAGCACATAACTTTGGTGTTAATATTACACCCTTTTCATTTGATCTTGATGAGCATTCTCGATGAACACTTAAACACTGCTGCAGAACCTGTTCCAAGAAAATATTCACCCCACTTTCTTCTTTCTTTTGATTGAGAAAACGTTCTCTTCCAATAGGTGCAGTGATATGATTATATGAATAGGCTGCTGTCTGGAAGTACCTAGTTGATTATGTTATTTGACTAATCAACTAGATTATGATAGAACTCAAGTTCATGTTTCAAAACTAATCTAGTTAACTAGATTAATATTCTAATTAACTAGCAAGACAAAAAAACAATAAATTTAACCATCACACACATATATGTCTTGTTTGAATTTCAACAATTCTATGCTATCATTTTTTTCATAGACATCATCAAAAACAACATAAATTCTCTTTTAAAAAATATAGAACAACAATAGTCATTACCAAATATATTCAACCCATGATTTAAAAAATGTAATTAGTATCAATTGCTTTCATTTTTGCCATTTGTACTGCTTTTGAGTTTGGGTTGATTACTCAATTATGCTCTCATCTGATAACCAATACAAACTTTTTAAAAAGATAATTAATCAAAACAAACGCAAATAATCTTTGCATAAATTTGGTGTTGATTTCATCGCTGATAATGACATTCGCATAAACCAATTTTAATATGGAGTCTTGATTTGTACTCAGCCAGGTTAGAGTTTACTTAAAACATATTTAATTTAGCTTTTAAACATGAGATATGAATTTGACTTTTATAAAAAAAATGTTGACATATTTACACGATATTTACATATTTTTAAAAGGTAATTTTTAAAACATGAGATATGAATTTGACTTTTATAAAAAAATGTTGTCATATTTACAGGATATATACATATTTTTAAAAGGTAATTTTTATCTAATTTTGAAACATGAGAAATGAATTTGACTTTTATAAAAAAAAAGGTGTTGACATAACATTTGAAATGTATTTATTTTAAATGTAATTTATATTTTGGTTACTTTAAGAAGTCAAAGAATTTAATTATAAAATTTTTAATAATATATTTACTGTCCTACTATCATATTCATTATATTATGTTTATTATCGAATTGATATACATAAAAAATGAGAAAGTAATTCTTATGGATCCTTCAAATTTAATTAGTTATAAAAGAAATGTTGACATATTTATTGGATATATACATATTTTTGAAAAGGCAATTTTTATCTATATTTAAAACATGAGATATGAATTTGACTTTTATTAAAAAACAAAGTGGCATATTATATATATATATATATATATATATATATATATATATATATATATATATATATATATATTTTAAAATATTTTATATATATAAAAAAAAAAAAATTTTATATAAAAAAAAAAAATAA
>Ga0099822_1006298_pt1 | contig 15475 bp, 7 predicted proteins | sample CowpeawhiteBW_FD_76839 | JGI IMG/M metagenome (GOLD analysis project Ga0099822, IMG submission 76839) | Root nodule microbial communities of legume samples collected from California USA - Cow pea white BW | ecosystem: Host-associated > Plants > Roots > Nodule | place: USA: California | collected...
CATATTTTGCGACCACCAGTTTTTCGGTTGCTAGTAAAATATTTATTTGGTCGCTAATTCGGTCACTAAATACATTACATTTAGCGACCAAAGTATTTCGGTCGCTAATTAACATATTACATACATTTAGCGACCACCAAATATTCAGTCGCTAATACAAGACCCATATTGGTCGCTAATTTGGTTGCTAAAAATATTGCTTCCAAATTGAATAAATAACAACCGATTTAGCAACTACATTTTTGCTACTGAAAAGTTCAGTCACTATTTTAGTTGCTAACCATATTGTTGTCACTTGATAGATAATCGGTTGCTATTTCAGTGGCAAATTTGCAACAAATATCGTTCGGTAGCTATTTCGGTCGCAAATAGCGACCTAATTTTTTCGGTTGCTAATTACAGTCGCTAAAAATCTTATTTCTAGTAGTGTGTGCTTCTGCTTGAAAAGATTATTATATTTAGTGCGTGATTTCTCAACAGTGGTATCAGAGCTGAGGTTCTGACCAAGGTTTCTAATCAAGGGAGGAAGAGGAGCAGTTTGGTATACTGACCAAAATCAACGTCCTTTGAAGAGAGTGGAGTTCATATGTGGCGAGATGCTCCTAGATCTACGATTTGCGACATGTGTGTGGAGGAAGTGCTCTACGGCTTACAAATATGTTTTGGTTGTTGCGTACGGTGGACTGCGATGGTTGGTAATGTTGGATCAACATGGTGAGGGTGTAGCTCGAGATCTCCAATGGTGGTGTTTTGCATGGCAAATGAGATGCTTCGTCAATAGTGGATGTTGCGTCGTTGTGTTGTGGTAGTGTTGTGGCTTGACCAAGGTGGCGTTATGATGAATTCCCTTTGAGTATCAGTGAATTGTTAGTGACAAATATGTGAAAGTTGTCGACAACGAGTCTGATGTACAAGACTGTGAGGATCGTTGATGGGAAAAATTGTCATTGTCATCGTCAAAGAGTCCTTGCAGATCACCAGTGACAAGAATGGTTCAAGCATATGTGTTGGATCAATAGTAACAAGAGTGGTTCAAGCATATGTGTTGGTGGTGTGTCAAATGTTTGTTCCATAGCATGTGAGAATTTTGGTGAAGGGAGGATATGTTGGTTCTCAAGTGAGTATTCACCAGAGTCTCACATTGAGTAATGTGAAGAAGAAGGCAGCAGAAAAGTATTATAAAAGTAAAGAGTTGGTTTTGGAGTTGTGACCACAACTCAATAGGTCTCTTGGGTGTATGAAGGGTTTGGGTAATTGTGTGTCATTGGAAGGTTTGCAATTTTTGCCAGAAAAATTGCACTATGAAGGGTTTGTCATTTTGGTCCACAAAAATTGTACTATGAAGGGTTTGCAGTTTTGGTCCATAAAAAATTGTATGAAGGTTTACAATTTTTGCCAAAAAAATTGCACTTAGTTTATAATACTTCTTGTTGAATGTTTGTGGATGTAAGCCTTGAGGTGTCGAACCATATTAAATTTCCTGTGTGTTTTTATTTATATTTGTTCTGCTCTTATTGGTGGGTGTGCTTCCGCTTGAAGAGATTATTATTTTTCGTGCGTGATTTTCCAACAAAAAAAAAAGTTGATTAAAATATCATTATCTATATTTTAATATTTTTTAGTCAAATTTTTTAGGTCGTATTTATCTCTGCATATTGACTTTAATATTAATTGTTCTTTTACAATAAATTGTTCATTTTGAACCATTTATTACAAAAATAGATCAATTTACTAATTAATTAATTGCAGGACAATTTATTAACGATTTGATTTTTTTTAACTTTTATATAATTTCTAAAGTTTTATATATTTTTAAAATAAATAAATTTTTAATAATTTGATTAAAATATTTTAAATAAAATTTTATTATTGTAAATTTTATAATAAAATGTAATAATAAAATTTAGCATATTAAGTTTTAAAATATCTAAATTTTAATAAAATTTTATTTAAAATATTTTTAATCAAATTTATTATTGTAAATTTTATAATAAAATGTAATAATAAATTTAGAATATTAAGTTTTCAAATATCAAAATTTTAATAAAATTTTATATAAAACTTTATAAATTATATAAAAGTTAAAAACAATAAGTTGAAGTCAAATCATTATTAAATTGTTCCTGCGATATTATTAATTAGTAAATTGATCCGTTTTCATAATAAATCAACCAAAGTGACCCATTTTTGTAAAAATATATATTAAAATTACAGCTAGTTTGATATCCATGTCGTGCAAAGGAAAAAATAATTAAATAAATTTAAATAATATGAAATTATAAAATAAATAATTGAACTAATATAATTAATAATAATATGAGATAAAAATTATTTAAGAAATATAGTGAATAAACTTTAAAATATAAAAAATAAAAAATAATTTAATACAATAAATTGTATAATAAACATTAAGAAAAAGTATTCAAAGAATCCATTTTGCTCGTCATCATTGAAAGTTGAATCAAGGAAAATTATATCCTTTTGAGAGTAATAGTTGATTAGTTGAAACTAAAGTTATTCTCAAACTAGAACCACAATGTCAATTTTACTTCCAATTAAAACTTGATATTGAATAATATGGAATTTCAGTCTCCTTACATGCAGTTTGGTCCTATTACAAAGATCATTTGATTGATCAACATTATGCAACATAATTACAATAACTTCTACCTTCAACTACAATTGATGTTGAGGTAATCCTAAAGAGTTGATCGAATAAAGCGTTTTAAGAGAAGAACCTTTCATATCGAACTCTGAATTTCCCTTAGTACAAAGAATTTAAACTCATTTTTCTTTTTTGTTTCATTATTCATCTATATCATTATATTTTACTTGTAAAGTAGGAAGTAAAATAACTCTTTCACTAAAATTAAAAACATTGCTCAAGTTTTCAACAATATTATAATAAACAAAATCAATTAAGTCATCAAAAACGTAATTCAGAATTTGTAATGAGAATATTTGTAAGTGCAAAATTTCATTCACTAAATGTTTTTATTGCATATTGATCTTCTAAATCAACTATCTTTTCACTGAATAGGGTAGGTCAAGATTAAAAGTGGTCCAAACCTCTTAAGTATTTGTTGTATTTAGAAATATTATAACATGAGTCATTTGTTGTAAATGTTTTAAACTTTGAAGGAATAACACTCCCATAAATTTGACCATTAGAAGGTGGAGTAGTTCACAACGTATTCAAATAAATATTTTAATGGTGCCTCCACAATCATATATAAAAGGAAAAAAAAAACTTTTTGTTTAATAAGTGATTTCATATTATACAATTCAATCTTTTTCTAAAAAAATACCGACTTCTGAATTTGGAAGTTTATTCTATATCATACAATCAGAAAGCTACTTAAAAAAATATTTTTAAATTGTATTCATCTGAAAATCATTTCCAAATTTTACGATCCACAAATGATCACATAATACAAAGTATTGCAAAAACCTTCGATAACGAACCATAAACATAGGAAGTATTAAGGAAGTAAGGCACAAGAGCGAATAACGGGATAGAAGAGAAAAATTGAAAATGATGCACAATAAATTGAGGATTAATTGGATATTGTACACCGTCTATGAAAGGTAGGAATAGAGATGATAACAAGTTGGATTGGGTATGGATAGTACCTACTTGTTATCCCACCAACAAAAAATATATCTATTACTCATTCGTTTACTTGTCGAATATTCATTTAAAAAATATTTATGGACCTTTTTAAAACTCATGGGTACCCGTAGATTTTTGTATACTCACAAATATTTAAAATATATATATCTTATAACAAGTTGGATTGGGTATGGATAGTACCTACTTGTTATCCCACCAACAAAAAATACATTTATTACCCATTCGTTTACTTGTCGAATATTCATTTAAAAAATATTTATGGACTTTTTTAAAACTCATGGGTACCCGTAGATTTTTGTATACTCACAAATATTTAAAAAATATATATCTTATAAATTTTTTAGATACAATTTAAATAAAATTAATATATATATATATATATATATAAAATATAATATAATATAATATAATATAAATTAAAGGTTTAATTACGTTTTGAGTCGCTGACAAATTTGGGAACTTTCAATTGAATTCCTAATAAATTTTTGTGGTCTATTGAGTCATTAGAATGTTAAGACCTTTCAGTTGAGTTATTGAGTCCATGTGGTAAACATTGGTTGCCGTTAACTTTGTTATGTAGTAATTATCTTGCACGGCCACCTCCTTAGCTATTGTCACATAATAATATTTTGTTACAAGAGACTGTGATGATGAGATATTTCCTAAATAGATATGGTATTTAACGAAAATTATTTTTAAATTTAATTAAAATTATAAATTTAGAAATGAGAAAATAAAACAAAATAAAAAATTATAAAATAAACAAATAGAAAATTATAAAAATATATAATTTCATAATTATGAAATTATAATATATACAATTATAAAATTATATAATTATATCACTATAAAACTATAAAATTATAAAATCATTGAAATTGTGAAATTATGAAAACACAAAATTATCAAAAGTAAATTTTTTATTTTGATTTTTTGTAATTTTATAATTTTATATTGCATAATTTTATAGTTATATATTTAATATTTTTATAATTTAAATGTTTTTGTTTAAATTTATAATTTTAATTAGGTTTAAAAATAATTTTCATTAGATACAACCCTTATATGGGAAATATCTTGTTATCACGATCTCTTGTAACAAAATATTACGTGACTACATGTAAGAAGATAACTAACACATTACAAAGTTAACAAAAAAATTTAACTGTAAAGACTCAATTTTGAAAAGTTTTAAAGTAGGGAGGACTCAATAAATCACAAAAATTTATTAGGGTCTCAATTGAAAATTTTCAAATCTATTAGGAACTCAAAACATAATTAAGCCTAAATTAAATTAAATATAAATTAACTTTTAATATTAATTAAATTTAACCTAATAAAATATAAATTAAATTTTATTTTTATTTTTTTATGAATATCGGATACTCACAAGTACGAGTAATATGATACTGCATCCGACCCATTTAAAAATGGGGTATTAAAATATCCACTACCCACTACATAATAAATATGCATGAGTACTAGCTATCCACAAGAGATCTTGTCTGCAAATATCTATGCAAGTATTTTTTATATCCATTCCTTTGAGGAACTTAAAGAGGGTAAAAAAAAAGGGTTAAATTTGTTTTTGATCCCTTAACTTTCAGTAAATTTTGGAATTAGTCTATTTCAAAACTTTGGATGAATTTAATCCTTCATCTTTTGAAATATGTGAATTTAGTCATTTTAATCAAATTTTATTAAGTTTATTTGACATTTCAAGCACGTTTCTTAATAGTATTTGACTTAACATTAAAGAAAATTGTGTCAAACAATATAAACAACTCAAATATAATCCTGAAATATTACGTACGAAACATTAAATAAACCTAACAAAATTTGATTAAAAAGACTAAATTCACGTATTTTGAAAGATAAATGAATAAATTAATCTAAAATATCAAAATAAACTAATTCTAAAATTCATTTAAAGTTAAAATTAAAGGACGAAAACATATTTAACAAAAAAAATTCCTTCATTACAGAAAAAATGGGCCGTAAAGCCCATATGCTGCAGATCATCCTTACTGAGGAAGGGATGCACGACGACGCGAAACAAGGAAAATAAATACACAGTCCACCAGTACAATAACAATACAAAATATCTAGAATTAAAAATTTAAAATAAAGGACCATTAACTCAGTCAAAGGCAAGTAAAAGAGTTGACCTAAAGTAGACTGATAAATAACTGTGTTTTGTTTCCATGGTATTGAAGAAGGTTACACAGTGAAATAAATAAATAAAAGAAAGGAATTAAAACGGAAAATAAAGTTATTTGAATTAAGTGAAAAATACCTATTTACAAGAAGAGTTAACCCGTCAAACTAATATATTTTAACAATTATAGAATTATGTATTGAAAGTTAAATGGATGATCAATAAGTAATTCAATTTACAGACCTATCTTTTTTTAATTTTAAAAATACAATATTAACATGATCTGCAATTTTTTTATCTATAAGTACTTGAATAAATGGAGTCACTTATAAATTATTTAAGATCGATTCCTTAATTCATCATTTAGATTATTTAATTAAATTATATGAGATTATTTTAATAAATTAAATCTAAAGTTGAAATTATAGACTTGTGAATAAATGATGAAGATTAATGATTGTTTCATAATCATTTAGTTAATATTAAATGCTATTTAATTTAACATCAGTTTTTTTTAACATAGAAACATTCTTGGATAAAAAGTTGATGATGAAAATTTTATTGATCTCGTTAATAGGTTGTTATTTTTTGTGTTGTCTAAATTTTGTAGCTTCACATGTTACATATTAAGTGCATTTTTAAACTAGTAATTAAATTCTAATAAAAATAGTAAAAGAAAACATTTTATTGAAACGAAAAGTTAAACTATACAAATTTGAAATTTTAACAAAATAAACACTTAAGCTTTGAATTTAATTGGATTAAATAAATGACACATGTCGAAAAAAAATTCCGAAGAACTCGATTTAGTTAGTGTTTAGAATATGATTTCATAGGACATTTAACGATATTAATTAATTAGCGTATGAAATAGAATTGAGTGAAGTAGAATGTCTGATTGACTGAATAAGGATGAGGAGATAGTGGCAGTGAGGAAGGAAGAATAAGTGAAGTTTGAAGGTTGACGCAAAGGAAGAAGAAGAACATTGATGGCATGCAAAGACAAGTAAGTAATGTAAGGTAAGCTAAGATCGACACACTGCAGAAAAGGAAAAATGACGATGGACGACGATAGCTCTATATATGTTGGGGGTCTCCCTTACGACATCACCGACGAAACCATTCGCACTGTCTTCAATCTGTATGGTGCCATTCTCGATGTGAAGGTCCATTTTTTTAACTCAATATCTTTTAGGGTTTTAACCAACTTTCTTTATAACCACCTTATTTATGTAATTCCTTTCACAAATAATCAATTCCACCTATCGGGGTTCTGTTTCAATCGCCAAGTTTTTTCCTTTTTTCTTTTTTTCAGATTATCAACGACCAACGCGGTAGGGGGAAGTGCTATTGTTTTGTTACTTTCACGAATCCTAGGTCAGCAATCGACGCCATCAACGACATGAATGGCAGAGTATGTAATTTAATCATTTATCCTCTTTTACATGTTTTAGGGCCATTAATATCTGGTTATGAATTATCATTGTTGTGCTTAGCTTGAGTTTTAGGCGTTTGACTCTCTGTTGTTCGAATCAGACCATAGACGGGCGTGTGGTTAAAGTTAATGGGGTGAGGTCTCGTGGGGGCAGGTCAAACTTTGGCAGAGAACGGTATTATTATCACAATGATGAGAGGAATGGAGATTGGGATCGTGGGAGAGATCGAGACCGAGATTATGATCATGATAATAGTGGTAGGGATGGATACAGGAATCGGAGCAATGATTGGAGTCGAGATCGTGATAGGTCTCGAGACCGAGACCGAGACCAGGACAGGGATAGAAGATTTGAGCATATGCATGACTATGATGAAGATAGAGATCCTATGTTAGATAATGACTGGAGTAGAGAGGATGATAGAGTTGAAAATGAGCAAGAACATAGCAGGGGGGATGGTGGAGATGAGGATAGAGACCACAACTTGGATTTTAACGCAGACAGGAAAACGGATAGGACAAGTGACCCTGATAGAAGTTTTGATGAGGATAGAAAAGATCAGTCAAGGAGAAACAATGAGTAAGATTTCGGTCCATTTTACTTGACATATGTTTATTTCCAACCATTTTTCTTTAGTTTACTTATGTTTCATTCATCATCTACTGGACTTATTAGTGCTTTTCCTGCAGCTTGAATGTTACAAATCAACATAGCATGGATCTTTCATCAGAATCAACTGGTGCTCGCGATGATCAGGTAATCCAAATTCCTTTAAATTTCTGAAATTTGAGAAGTTCTGAATTTCTTGTCCAGGTTGCATATTGGCATACAATAAATTGAAGCTGATTGTGATGCATTTTTTTTTTGTTTGTGTGGATTTCAGGTAGAAGCTCAAATAGAGAGCTCAACTAAGCAGCTTGATCAACTTAAAAAAGAGGTTTGTAATCTCTTTAGAGCAAACATGAATGAATGATTACAACTTGTTAAATGGTCAAGTCTATGCTAGCAAGCACTTTTATGATTGTGTGACAAATGTTTTCTTGTACTGAATAATTGCATTTTTGGGATGTGCATACAAATGCTTACGAAGACTTCTCTGAATTCCAATGTTTACTAAATACCGAGTTGGCATATCAGTTGCTTAAGTCTTCCAATTCCGGATAACAAGTCCTCCAGCCCTTTGTGTTATTTTTATTTCTGCTGTGTTGATGACTTGGAAAGTGGAATTTTTGGCTTTTCAGGTTTCTCAAATGGAAGAGGGATTGGAAGAGAAAAGGGTTCATGTTAAGGAATTGCAAAAGCAATCTAAGGTATCTGTTTGCTATACTCTTTTGATTGTCCTTACTCTGAACAAAAAATCTGTGTGATATTCTGACCTGGAAAATATTTACTGCAGAAACTGGAGGATGCACTGATCAGTGCAAAGAAAAACACTTCATATCGTCAGATGCAGTTGATAAAGGTAGTATCTAGTTGTCATAATTTTACATCAAATACTTGCAGTCTCTATACTATTGCCAAATTCATGCACTACTGCTAACATTGGGCTTGGGCAATTGATCTTCAGCTTCATAAATGTTTTCTGCAAGTGAAAGATTACACAGAAAGACTTAAAACTAGTGAAAAGGAACTTCAGGTTTGAGCCTTAACACCACGTAATTCCGATTTATGTACAAATCTGCAAAGAATGTCCTGTGTTTTTTAAAAAAATTATGACATTATACATTGTGATTTTGGATACTGCTTTTTTCAATTTGACATGATTTTGTGCATTATGTGTATCAAATTTTATGTGGAATTATGTGACAAATGCTCCCTTTATAAAATGTTTGTTCAAATTGTTGTGTTTCCTTGAATTTTGGTTGTCAACATAGAAGCATTATATAGTACAATTTGTATAAAAGATGAGTCTGATAACTTTTTTTTTTTTCTGTTGCCCCATTTATCTTTATATGGTATTTTGTCTATTGGGCCTATCATAGGAACTTGGGTATTGTGGGAGTGCCCAAGTCTCACTCAAGTAAGTACCCCTTTTCGAGGCACCAACAGGTAGTCTTGCTACCAGTTGATGAGCATTCAAACACTTGTGGATCCACCCTCAAAAGCTAGCCACTGAGGGGTAAGAACCGAAAACTGAAATAAATATTGCACTTTGCACCCATACTTCTCCATGTGAGACTCAGGCACTCCATAATATCCAAGTTCCTAGCAAACAATTTCTATCTTTTCTAAATTGTTACATTGGGGCCAAAAGACATGGATTTTATTTTTAGGTAAGAAATTTTAGTAATGCAAGTTAGAGATGTACAAATGTAAAGTAAAAGATATGCCGCGGAGGATTGGAATATACAAGAAACGTCTACTAAAGCTATTGTCACAGATAGTTATACTCCATAATAGGACCCGAAGTGAAGGGTGAAATATGTTTTTATTCGTGTGAATAGGCTAAATCTGGTTTTAGACCTCAAATATTTTTGGTTAGTTTTGAACCTCATCCATTTAATTTTTGGAAATTGGTCCCTTTTAATACGTAGTGATGATTATATATGTCTATACATGTCACCTCATAATGGTCATTTACATGGCTCGTGTAGATGCATTTTATGTGATCACTAAATAAGATTTGGATATTTAAAATATAAATAAATTTGTGAGGGCCAAACCAAAAAAAAAAAAATCTTTTTACTAAAATCATATTTAACAATATTCGCAGGGATAAAAAATATGTTTGTCTAAAAAGAAAAAATAAATGCAATGAAATACCCTGGAAAACCATTTTTTGGAGAAACCAAGGAGATGCCTGAAATAAACCTGTTGAGATTCGAAAGATCTTTGATGTTTGCTCATCATTATTGATATGAAATTATGAACACTGTTTGATGTTTGGAGTTGTCTTATAAATTTTTAAGCTCTATTTAGAGAGTTCAGTTGTTCCTATTACTCCAGTTGCTTTCTTTCCTTTCTTCTCTATCTCCACGTTCCAAATGGATGAGATGAAATCGTGATAGTAGCACGACTAAGTGTTTTCTTTTTGGGGCTTGCAGGCTCTAATTGATACAGTACTGTTAGAGATTGATGGTGATGGCGTTGGATTAAAGGATGGACAACTAACAAATGGAAGTCTTGATGCTAGGTAGTAATCTATATTTGGAAGTTTCAGATTGTGTCACTGATGCTTAAAATGGGTTTAGCACACATAATACCTTGTCTGATATGTTTTATTTTTCCTTTTGTGATTCAACAACTCTAGTTTTTACTAAATAGCATCAATAGAGTTTTGCTTATACTGTTTAGCTGTTGGGTAACTTGGTCATAATTATGGATTCACCTGTTACAAATTCACTAGATAAACAAATTGCATGTGGTACCTTTTGGACTTGTTCTAGCCAAGAAGTGTGTAGCCATGAAGTGTGGAGACCTTAGGTCAGAGAATTCAGTGTTATCTTTTGTTCATTGTTATCTCTATTTAACCTAATGTCTGATCCTTTCTGTCCTTCTCATATGAATAATCCCTTATTGGTAGAAATATTCCTTTGACATTATGATTCACTTAAACGCTTTAGCGATATTATCGAGATTGACTTATTAAGTAGACTTAAATGCTCTACAATTTTATCTTAGTTTGATTGGTGACCTTGAGAGAACAATAACTGTTTGGGTATGGTCCATATCACTACAGTACTCTATTGCATGAAGTGGTATGTTTTACCAAAAAGCTTGTATTTTGGCATGAAAAAACTGTCGAGTTGGTGTACTGCACTTGCTACTAGGCAAATGCTTATTGGCTCTGTTGCATAGGCAAATAGAGTGATAACTTTGTTGGTAATATTCTAACGTTTGAACTACTGACATCCTCACAAATATGGACTTTTATTCTTAAGAGGTCCTGAAAAATCCTTACCAAAAGTTATTGGTAGGCGTAGTTTTTCCACTTGAAGCGTTTAACCAAATTTGGTTGATGTCCCACTTAGTCACGACGTCTTAACTGGAACACTTAGTCTCAAAAAAAGAATGAAGGATCCTTGGCATGAAAGTTTTACTTGATTTGGGTAACTTATGGATTGGGCCTGTCTACTTTGGTGGTTTACTGGGACAAACGTATTCTACAATTTGTTGCTTTTGAAATTCAACATATTCCACTGCACAAAATAGGAATTTTATGTATCCAAGAATGGTTTTGATGCAGTCTTTACTGTATTAAACCATAGAAGAAATTGTAAAAAGAATACTTACAATAGGAAATAAAAACTGTTTCCTTTCAAAAACGAGGCAATTTACCTAATAAAGTTGTAGACTGAAGGGCAGGTGAGGTAGTGAATATACTATTTAAAAAATAAAGTGTGCCTTAATTTTTCTCAAGGCCTGATCATCATCAATTTTTTTCTGCCACCCTATCAAAGTTTCTGGAAATTTTTATCCGGAACAGGATTGTGATGAGTGTCTTGTGGAAAAAGTTTTTCGAAATTGATTTAATGTGTTCCAGAAGGTAAAATCCAGAATTGATGGGGTGCCAGAAAAAATTGATGGGGTGTAAGAAGTTGCCTAAAACTTATTTACTTGAAAAATACCCATACAACCAGTTTTCAATGCATTACCCTAAGACCATTCTGAATTTTCAATAAGGCAATTGCTTCGTATATGCCATCAATTTCTTTCTGCACCCATAGTATAAGGAAAATACTTAAATATCCATCACCATTGCATAACACCTCCACTTCCATTGTCCGCCATCATCACCGGACCACTACTGCAGAAGAAGGTAGAAAATACTAAAAGAATCCGTTCCAAAACAAGCTTTCCAAAATCCATTTCATGTAGAGGTGTTCTGAATATTTTATTTCAGAAAATATTATATGCATTTTGAATTCTGAAAATCTATTTCAAAAAATATGTTAAGAATGTATTTCGCGCGTTTAGGAAATTTTATTCAGAAAATTGCGTTTCAAAAATTTTGTTCCGGAAATATTATTTCAAAAATTCTGGAAAGCCTGTTTCAGAATTCATAATCCGAAAGTCACTTTTATAATAATAAAATGATCATTTTTGAAAATTGATTGGGTGCATGAAGAAATTGATGGGTTGAGGAAGCAATTGCCTTTCAATAATGGCCCCAAGCCCGTTCAGAATTTTCAATACATAGGCCTTCTGAATTCTCAATAAATAGCCCTAAGCCCATTCTGAATTTTCAATACATAGGCCGAAGCCTATTCTGGTTTCGCTAGTATTTATAGCATTGATTAATCTCTCTCTCTCTCTCTGTAATAAATATGCATATAATGATAAACATTAATTAAATATCATACAAGAAAAAAAAGTTAATACTAATATAACATTCACATGTAAATTTAAATAAAACTAAAGAAATCATCAACTAATACAAAATACTTTAAATAATTTTAATGAACTCCGTATCTTCTTCGTCCTTCAAGAGTATGCTTTCAGAATAATTAGAAATTCAAAATTTGACTCAATAAACAGAGTGAAATTCATTCTTAATTTTAGGTTACTTTTTTATTATCGCTTTTCACTACAGAATAATATTGATAAATGTATACATGTGTGTCACTACATATCATTCCGAATAACTGTAAGACAAATAACTTATGTAAAGTGTAGTGAATTGTAGCTTAATCTCAAATGAGCTTCCATAAAGGTATAAGAAACATTCATTACATTATATTAATATTTCAATTTATTATGTTTAATTTATATAACATAGAAAATACAATAGAATTAGGAACTTACGAGTCAAGTACGTGTCTCATGGTCAAAGTGTTAATTCTCTTATGTAATGAACACAAGAAATTACAATAAATGACAATGGTTGAAGAAGATCAAGTATTAGTAACTACTATAAGTTGTAATATCATTAAAGAAATGTTAACCTTTTTTTTAGAGTCATCCTACATTTAAATAAAATTAGTATACAAATATAAATCATGTTAAAATGTTACAGAAAATAAAATAAAATGATAAAATTCTCTACACATTGTTTTGTTATCTCAACCTCTTTAGTGGATAGAAGAAGTAGAAGGCAAAGATAAGAAATACCATTCACTTCTTCCCTTTTCGTAAGTAATGTCATCGATGCTGCAAGATTAAAACCAGAAGATTAACAAATTCCAACAAAGTTTTAATAATTACTCCGACACAATATCAATGATGACATATTGGTGCTAAATATTCAGATATATATTATGTAAATTTCTATTATAATTGTAGAAATATAGTTATATAATCAATAATATTTATATTACGTATATGTATTATTAAAAATATTTTTAATTATGTTTTATCATATACTCCTACATTCAAAGATTCTTTAATGTTTCTAATTTCTGTTTAATGTCACGGAGTCGTGCCCTCTTTCTGTATTGGTGCTACATATCCTATGACAATGAATACTAAAGCTTCGTTGAATTTCCAACCATAAGTAAGTGAAAGAAAAATTGCGGATGAGGAAAATTAATATCTTAAAAAGTAATTTAAGACTAATTCAATTTCATAAAATAATTTTGTAAGGTGAGTTGGTCTGACCGTGTATAATATGATAAGTTTAATAAACAATAATTTTCTTAAAAAAGATTTAATCTTGTGAAAAGAGGTTTTAAATGACTCTGATACCATTTTAAAAAGTAAACTTTTAGTTTAATTTAACTTCACAAAATTAGTTTGTAAATTGAAATTCACACCTATTTAGATACTCAAAATTCATTTTATCTCTAGTTCAACATAATATTTTCATGTTTAGAAGACCCTTCATATTGAGGATGACTTAAGTACAAATCTTCTAAAACATGACTATCATATTCAAATTCTCTAGGAAATGTGCCCTTATGGTACATAAATAGTTACCTGCTGGTTTCAAATGTTCATTCTCCTACACAATAATCTCAAAAAAACAAATTATATCTAACTTAAAAGAAAACATAAAAGTCTTACATCTTTCCATGAGAAAAACATATTACACATTAATGAATACAAATATTAGAGTAAAATAAGCATGAAAAATAAGTATTTATCACTCTTATTAGTAAGAATAGATAATAGATTTTGTTTGTTGGAAGAATGCATAAGTCATTTATTTTTTACATGCAATGTGTCAAGGATTGTGCAAAATCAATGTAAAAAATGATAGGTATTAATAATGTTCAACATTTTAAAGCAAAACATTTCTAAGAATTTTACCTCACAAAGTTGAACAATATACAAAATAGTGTTTGGAAATGTATGTAGATGACAATAGTTTGGATAATTTAGAATCATAGAAATAATATTATTATTAGATATGAAATGGCAGATGTTAAAAGGTACTTACAATGGCACAACTAAAATCATGGGATGGATTATTAACAAGTATTCAAAATTGTCATTTACATACTCAGATTGGTGATTGAGCCCTGCCTCATGCTTAAAATATTTTTGAAAATAAAATGACTTCAATACTAGGAACTAGGAAATAAGAGTATACACACAAAGGATCAAAATAGTGCAGGGATAAAATTACAAGGAAAGTGAAAAAGGAAGACAAATAGTGAGAAAAAGGATTAAATAGGTAATGAGCTTAGCAATGTTTAAGTGGATGTAAGGCAGGGGTGATATCTTGTGATGACTAAACAAATGTTTCGAAACACATATAAAGCTATGGGAAGGTGCACAAATGTTTTGTTATGCTGAAATTCTCTCCTGGACATTCATACTTTAGGGTAGACAATAGGGGGATGTTGCTGCTCTATATTGGGTTGGGGATAGTTGGAGCGAGCATTTCTTTATTTTTTTGTAGGTACGAAGCATGCAGAGGAGTGTTGTTCTTCTTTTTGCAAAGAGTTAAACAACAAAGGAGTATTGTTTATCACTTTTGCAGGGACTATGGATAAGAGAGTATCATAGTGGACAATACCAAAGTTATATGATCTATATTATGTGCAATTTGTTATGGTGCAGCAGGAAAGCCATTAACTCATCCCAATGTACACATCTCTTGAATGAGTATTCTATTATCTTGTATATGGTTGGTGTAGGGTATTTGGTTTGGCTCATGCTTACACATAACTGTGTTTTTGAGTGATTATTTTGTTAGAAAAATGATTACTCAAATAATATTAATAATAATAAAAATATGAAATAATATAATAATAATTATCAGAGCAATAATAACACTAATATATATATATATATATATATATATATATATATATATATATATATATATAAATAAAATATAAAAAATTATTAAAATAAAAAAAA
>Ga0099822_1006301_pt1 | contig 15473 bp, 11 predicted proteins | sample CowpeawhiteBW_FD_76839 | JGI IMG/M metagenome (GOLD analysis project Ga0099822, IMG submission 76839) | Root nodule microbial communities of legume samples collected from California USA - Cow pea white BW | ecosystem: Host-associated > Plants > Roots > Nodule | place: USA: California | collected...
AGAAAAAAATTGTATTATAAATAAAATTTAATATATATTTTTTTAAATATATATATATATATATATATATATATATATATATATATATATATATATATATATATATATATAAAATTTGATGAATGAATATAAGTGATGTAGACAATGAGTGATGGCCGCAATTGAGGAATACTGGAATAGATGAACATGTACTTAGGTATTCTGAATGTTGTTGTTGTGAACTCTACTAGTGTAGTGCTTGGTAATGCTGATTGGACTACCAGGTGATAGGTGATAGGTGATAGGTGAACCAGGAAAGGCACTATAAGGTGTGGCATCTGACGGTGTCTTTGACCCGCCAGGCGATCTGCAGTGCAACATCGCTTGACAACACTTAGGTTGCTCCTAGCAATGGTCCAATGGAAGTTTATGTTTTGGTGTGTTTTGCATGCCTAGTTATGATGACCTTAGGTATGGGATATGCTTGCATGTATTATAAGTAGGGAGGTTCGTAATTGAGTTTAAACGCATGATTAATACGAACGAGGAGGTTTGTATTGGTGATACTCTTGTGTGGGGATACGAGCGAGGAGGTTCATATATTCCATGCTCACAGTTGAGTGTTTTACAAGCAGGGAGATTCGTAATTGGATGTGTTCACACGTGTTGGACTACAAGCGAGGAGATTCGTAAAGGTTGGACTGTGAGCGAATAGGTTCGTAGAGGTTGGACCACGAGCGGGCAGGTTCGTGGAAGCATATGGTATCCTTAAGGCCATGGTCGAGTAGGTGCACCGTGTGATTGGATGTGCTAGTCTCATATAGGTTACTATGGCTGCATATTTACCTTGAGTTATAATATCCCTAAGCGTGTGATTCTTGCCAAGTGAAGTTATTTCTTTTGGGTGAGGTAATCATGTTATTTGTGCATGCTTTATTTTGTTTGAACTCACCCTTTCTATTTACGTGTGGTGATGATTGTGTGACTTGTCACACAGGAGCATATGTTATTCAAGGTGATGATGGCGAGGCATAGAGACAAAGTGAAGGCTAATTGTTGGGATTTTATTTAAGAAGCTTGTATTGACTATTTTGTAATTAAGTTGATTTGGATTTGGACTTGTAATCGTTTAAGTTATGAATTATGGAGTGTTATTATAAGCGAATCGATAAATTGAATTTTCCCGTGTTTGGGAATGGTATTAGATGTTGGCTTGTTTGGCCACCCCCAATCTTTAGTTTGCTAAGCTTTTTTATCCCCTCATATTGTTTCATGGGTCCTTAGAGGAAACACATGAAGAGTTATGAATATGGAGTTTAAGATTTTACATATATCATGAAGTTAACATAGATAGACTTGATAATTTTGAGACTCATAATAAATTAGATTTTAGTAATTAAATTTCTTACGCATGTTATTAGTTTAGATTTTTTTTCACATATCAATTCTTTCATTTCATTATGTATAATTTGTTTTAAAAAAATTCTTTTACATATTTCTAAACACAGGTTTAGTTTTAATCCTTGTAAGACCCGAGAAATTTAAATAATTAAATAAATAATTATTTAATAAATGCGGTTAGTGGGAACCTTTATGGCATTTAATGCTGGGACTTATGACGTGAAATAATAATAGCTTAAATGATTGAGAGTACTTGGTTGTGTTAAAAGGACTTGGGTTCAAGTTCTATGTATGTCAATTGTTTATTAATTTAATTATTTTATTGTTTTGCATGTATGATTGAGACTAGAGTAGTAAGATAAAATCCTAGATAAGTATGAATTACCAACAAACACGAATTGACTTGATGGTTATGCATACACCTAGTAATTGAGAGGTTGTGGGTTCGAACCTTGGTTAAAGTAAAATCACAACATTTGTTTTATGTATGCCTTTGGGATGAACTGAGTAGATGAAGAGCTCTTTGTGTTTATGGAAATTTCCAGAGACCCTATGGTAGCATTGCAGACCTGCTAGGTGACTCATGCCTTCAGAACTCAGTTTTTGGGTTTCTCTACGAATTGCCTAGCGGTTGGTTGTTGTTTGTTAGGCGATGCAAACTGGCTTGCCCAATTTGTCCAATTCTCAAGTTTCTTTGATGTTGGTTATGCTTGGATGAGGTCTCTACACATAATTGTATGATTATCTATGTGTTTACATGTCTGAGATGGTAAGATTTGATGATAATTGTATGAACATGGCCATAATTGGGGGTTAGGGTTCATGTTGGGATTGGGGATGAAGAGATATTATTCTGGTCTTTGATTGGTGTTTGGTTTTGTGAAATTGATCTTAATTGGAATAGGCTTGATAAATATATTTGATTGAATACTAAAGGAGTACCAAAATGCATGACATAATTGATGATTGGGGGATTTTGGGTTCGTACAGGTGTAAGAAAAATCTGGACAGAACCCATAATTGTATGCATCGCCTGACAGCGCATGAACTGTCGCCAGGCGACACATTAGTGTAGTGGGATTGGGGATGAAGAGATATTATTCTGGTCTTTGATTGGTGTTTGGTTTTGTGAAATTGATCTTAATTGGAATAGGCTTGATAGATATATTTGATTGAATACTAAAGGAGTACCAAAATGCATGACATAATTGATGATTGAGGGATTTGGGGTTTGTACAGTTGTAGGAAAAATTTGGACAGAACCCAGAATTGTATGCATCGTCTGACAACGCATGAACTGTCGCCAACCGACACATTAGTGTAGTGGGACATCCTGATTTTTTCTTCTGTGATTCGCGTTCTTGGAGGGTTTATTTGGTAATTTTATGTATAATATGAATTAGTTGGGAAGAGGGTATGGAAAGAAACCCATGCATGTAATATAAATTGAATTATGTATGATTAAGTGATAATTGGGGTTAAATTTGCAAAATAGAATCAGGTTTCTATCTTGACTATAATGTGGACTGTGCCTGTTTGGAGACTGTTATTATGTGCAAATTTTGTTGTTGATTTAAGTTAATCATGGTATGTTTTATTTGGTAAAATAATGAGTGCATAGTGGATTGCATCATAATTGATTAAGGGCATGACATCAATTGTAAAACCATGAATGTGTTGCATTTTAAATTAGTTATAGGGTTATGACTGGATTATTATAAGAGTGCTATGAATTGTGTGTTGTGTGAAACATGTTCGAAAGTGCAAAAAACTAGTAACACTTGCGCTACTGGTATGGTGCCTGGCGACGCGGGACAAGCCGCCAGGCAGTATCCAAAACAGTGACAATGGCCATTGGAATCACGTGACGCCTAGCGGAAGGGGTGGTCTCGCCAGGCAGAATTGGTCGGGCAGAGGTACTGAAAGGCGCTTGTCGCCTAATAGTGTCTGGTTTCCACCAGGCGGTCTAGAACCAGTTTCTGTCTAGCGACGTGCGTGAAGCGCAAGGCAGTTTCAGGTGTAGAGTTGGGTTGCGTGGATGATTCTACACAACTTTGGATGGAGGTCTTGAGATAATGGTTTGCTGGGGGCCCAATTAGGAGTGTAAGTTGTATTGGGGTATCATGTGACCACTCGAGGTTGTAGCCTGGTGGTTTTGGAAGTCAAATGGAATGTGCGAGATCGTGGCTCGTAGGATGGGTTTCGGAAGATTGCCCTCCTCGGTGTTATTCGACGAGTTTGGTAGTCTTGAGACAAATACAAACTGCGGTTCGTATTGGGGAACTCCACTTGGTGTTGCAGATTGTGGTCGTGACAAGATCATTCCCACATGTGGACTATAGGTGGTGGTCTGTAGTCGGAGGGGCGAGTGGACACTCGTGGCAACAAGGATCGATCAATGTAATCATCAAAGGGTGTAGAATCAAGAGGTGTCTAGAGGAAGATGATAATATTTCGATTTGAGGTTTGAAGTGAATCAAAAGTGTTAGGGGTTTAAATTGTTATTATAATGTACCTTGTAATGTATTTTTATTTTAAGCTTAACCTATCTGTGTGTGTTTGGCGATGATCCTGTAACTCGTTACATGAGAGCAAATGTTGATGTAGGTGAGCATATAGATACTTAGAACCGAAGTGGGGCCAACATGGAAATTTTTACTTGGGATTATCTTTATGGATTTTATGAATTAATGTTTGTAAAAAGTTAATATGAATCGTTTTATATTTGTAAGCAATGAACGCATTTCTTTCAGCACGATAAACTAAAGTTTTAATTTTCCCACGTGTTTGGAAAAGTGTTTCACTAATAAATGTAGTTTATTAATATTTTTATTATTTTAATTCTAAATAAGTAATATTAGGTTAGGATGTTATAATCCTCAATTTTTTTTTAATGAATTATTACCATAGATTCACTACAAGAAGGGTTTATGCTTCCCCCAAATTAGGGTTTTCGCTTGGTTTGGTTCGTGAAGGAGACAAGTCTGGTTGGTGAAGAGGCATGCTTTTGGTTCATCAAGCTCGTTCTTCTCATTTGAAAAGGGGCCTGGAGCTCCTTTGTGATGGGACCGCTCCTTTGTGATGGGACCGACCTTAAGCTGGTTCGTGAATGGGCTTGGTTGTGGTTCGTATGGAATTGTTTGTGAAGTAGCTGAGATTGGTTCGTGAAGTGGCAACTTGTTGCTGCGACCTCACGTTGGGTGGTTTGAGTCGAGTTTAGTTGTCGATGAAGGGCGAGGTTGACTTTGTTGGTCTTAAAATTAAGTCGTGAAAGTGAAATTTGATAGTGAATATTTGGTGGTCTCGTGAATATTTGAGAGGGAAATAGTGTGAAATTTGAGAAGGTAACTTTTGGTAACTTAAAAATATATAAACATTATAAATAAATAAAACTATAACGATTCTCTTACTGTTATTTTATAACCAAAAACATTAGTCACTAAATTAATCACAATCACTCATTTAAGAAAAAAAAATATTTGATCTGATTAGTCACTAATAATAACTATCATTTTCGATCATTGAAATTGGTCACTATTTTCTATTATTCTCGTAGCGATGGTTAAACTTTGAAATGTCAATATATAAAGTTTACTATAGTTGAATTTATAAAAACGTTATAATTTGCTAATGTATTTCATAATACCTGATAGGTAATTAATGTAATTTACACGTTAAAAAGTTGATAATTATTTTAAGTTAGATAATTCCCTCAACTATAATAATAATAAGCATACGTTGTTTATCCAATTTAATTGTTTGAAAGTATCTTCTTCTTTTCTTATACAATGTTATATAATATTTTAAATTTACTCCAAATTCTCCTTATCAGTTATCCTTTCGAACTTTTGACATTTTAAAAATATGCACTTTTCGAATTCTTTCGTATGTTATTTCCACATTCTTACTCAACTCTATATTCAAACTTTACTTTGAATATTATCTCTTATAATAACTTATTGAATCATCATAATCAGAAGTATTTGAATACTAAAAATATATCCAAATATCATCGTAATTTTACCTCATAAATTTATCAAATCAGCCTTAAGAAATATCACATATATATTACTTGTTAAAAAATAACAACAAAACTTTCTCTACATATTTAAAGCAGGTACAGAATCCCAGAACATTAATATTCTAGAATTCGCCGGTGGTAAGACAGACAAAGAAAGAGTGTAATACAATGTAAACACACATTTGAGTGGACTAATGAATTAGTGGGTAGTACGTAGTAATTAAAGTATTAAGCTAGCTTAAGCTTATTAATTACGTAGGTGTGGGGATCAGAGTTTAGAAGTGGCGTTGAGGAAGGTGGCGGCTCTTCCAAGGGAAAAGAACTTTCCGGTGGGCAAGAGGTGCGGCGGAAGCAATGCAAGGGTGGCGGCGCAGGCGGCGGCGGCCTCGGCGGTGTGGGTACCCTTCCCCTTGGTCATGGAGGTTTGAGTGAAACCAGGGCAAAAACAGTTCACGCTCAACCCACTTCCCTCGTATGAATATCTCTTAGCCAACACCCTCGAATACGCATTCAGAGCCACCTTCGACACGGCGTACTCCGTCCAGTACGACGGCCATCCTTCTTTCTTCCACCGTCCCTCCCTCACGTCTCTAAGGAACATTCCCACCACTCCCTCTATCTCCTCCTCCATCAACTCCTCGCGCTCTAGCACTGCTCTTATCTCTGCGTTTCTCACCTTCTGCTCTTGCAAACAAATGTATAAACCATAATTAACAAAACCTTAAAACCCTCATTAGTCAAAGAATCTCAGACCATGATTCCCACACTCCTTCCCAAGGTGTGAAACCGGTGTGAACAAAAGACCCATAAAAATGAAAAGAATAAAAGGGGAAGGAGAAAGAAAAGTATAATATAAAAAGAGAGATTCTTCCTGTTTCATCATTTGTCTTTTACTTTAAAACAGCAATAGTTAATATACTGCCACGAAATGCTCACGTTTTAGCGAATAAAAAGAAAGTTAATAATTTGAACTTTAAGAAAAGTTAATTTTTTTCTTCGTGGGGGAACTTTATGGAAACATTTTAACAGAGGAGGAAAATTAAAAAAAAAATGGTAGAAAAGTGTACATCGAGGGAGCCAAGCCTTGAGCTAACGTTGAGAACACGAGTGATGGAAGAAGAAGAGCGACGGAAGAGAGGGAGAAGAGCCTGAATCAGCAACTTGGGACCGTAGAAGTTGGTCTTCATCACGCTTTCCGCGTGGTCCACAGAGTTCTCCTCCAGTTCATTGTACGATACCCCCGCATTGTTCACCTGAATCACACACACATTCATACTTAGTATTTGGATCTTAATTGTTTCATTCAAAATGCTTTAGTTTTGTAATGATTCGTGAGATTTAATTTGCTTTGACTTGGGAAACGGCATGAGCGAGGTGACATGACGTGACACGACATGAGAGAGATAGAATGTGAAAATTAAAATAGTATAGAACAAAAATGGTACCAGAATGTCCAAGGTGGATCCGAACTTGGTTTTGAAGGAAGAGGCAAAGGTGGAAACAGAAACGGGATCGGAGACATCGAGGAGTAGAAAATGAACGTAATCACCAAACCCTTCTTCTCTCAGTGTCTCCACCGCAGCTTCCCCTCTCTGCTTGTTTCTAGCAGTTAGCACCACACTCACTCCAAGTTCCGCAAAACGCTTCACCAATGCAAACCCTATGCCCTTGTTCCCTCCCGTCACCACCGCCACCGTCTCCGTCGTCCACCACCTTCATTCATTCATTCACCACTCACTCATCACAGATACAATCAACATACACAACTTGTATACTAAATCATGTATAAGACCTTCAATTCAAACTTTGTTTAAACATGTTATATATCATGCTAAATCCAATTCTCATGTCAGAACTGTACAAAAACTATATTGTATCTAAATTTCGTCCATAATCTATGAGAAACTCCTTGATGAGGCCCGAATAAGTAAAAAACAACTCTTTGTTACACAGAAATGTTAAAGAAAAGCCTTTTGCAAACTTGTTCTGTTACTAATCATCATTTGCAAGCAGATTAGCTTCTAAATTTGTAGAATAGAATAAACTAAAGGGGTCTCTAGAATTGAAATTTTAAGATATTCTTGATTATCAAACACATGCATATGCATATATTAATTGATGGCTACCTGGTTAAGAGGAGAGAGGGAGAAGGAAAATAATGCTCGGGTTCCATGTGTGTGAGAGAGAATATGAAGGGGACCTTCAATTAAGGAAGACAGTGATGCGAGCAATGGAATAGGTGGACATATAAATATATATATATATATATATATATATACATAGATATAGCTATATATAACAGAGGTTCACACAGAGTGACATGCATTATTGGAATGAAGGAGCAATCAAAGGACCAAACTAGATGAGTGACATATAATATAAGTAGACTTGGCAAGGAACAGAGGCGGTGGGAGCTATAAAATAAACAGAAGCACAATGCACAAAGCAACGTGCAATATTTTTACTAAATCTGCGTTGCTAAGTCTTGCAGACGTAACTTCATATAATAAAACGCATTCTATAATCTCACTCACCTTGTCAAAATGCCCACCTCACGTATGATCAGGTCACTACAATTTATTTCATTTTTTTTCAAGTCATTCATCCACCAAAATAAGGACTAATTTCTTAATCCATAGAGATATATTTTTCTATATTCATAAACCTATAGAACTCTTCACATGCTAAAAAGCAAACCTATCTTTGAATCACATTACACCATAAAATGATATTTTTTAAATTTTTTATGAGATCATTAGAATTGTTATTTAAAATAAATTGATTTTTCTTATATGAAAACTGTATTTTACTCATACAAAAGAAAAAAAAATAGTAATTATGCTTATGTCCCATAACTTTTTTGTGCACAATGACAGAGTTTCTTTCTAGATTTTAGGTTTGTTATAAATAATTTAGAAGTCAAATTCTAAACTTATTTTATTTAAGTCGGATAAATCTTTGTTTTATAATAATACCTTTTTTGACAGGATTTTATAATACTTTATGATAATATAAAATATAATTAAAATAAAAGATAATAATTATATAACTAACGTTTCCTTAAATAATGATAACTAACATACATGACTAAAATAATAAAACGAGAAAATTTTTCTTACTAAAATAGACGTAAGATTCTTTCCGTTAGAATTTATGCATGTGTATATATTATTCAAATAGACATGTTTTACCAAATTAATAAAAATCTTACGTCCATACGTAAGATAATGATGATTATTATTATTAACGTTAAGGTTTCATAAAAATAGAAGTTGATAATGCTAATAAAAGATCGTAATTTAAAATAAAAAACTCTACATGTTAACATTCTAAAGAGAATCTATATATGTTTTCCTTTCAAGTATATAATTAGTTTGATTAGTTTTGTAATGGCTGCTTTTGCTTGTGCAGATTAAGTCAACCACGATAATTTCTGATGATAGTTCATTGGGACTTCTTTTAAAAATTATGGTGGTATTTTTGAAAATATGTAAGTCAACCACTATGTTTTACGATGACAATTCTTTGGGACCTTTCACGATGCAAGGTGATATTTTTTAAAATAAAGAATAATTTTATAACAAAGACTATTTAAAGAACCATCATAAAAAATAGTAAATAATGATTATAGAAATAATCACTGTCGTTTAACATTTTTTATTACTCTTGTTTTGATAATCATTGTTGTTTCTCTTTCAAAACTTCCCTGCATAATTCTTTTTCTTCAATTTTTTCATGTGTATAAAGTCTCCACTTTCTCTACACTCTCGTCTCCGCGCTATGTTTGTATTACTATCGTTCTTTCATTTGTTTCCTCTTTATACCTCTCTTTTCATTTGTGACAACTTCTTCCCTTCTCCACTAATAATTTGTTATATGGTTTTGTAATTTAGTTTTTTATTATGTTAATTTTCACATAATCATTTAGGAGAATAACTGTTGTAATAGGACCATTGAGATAGATTATGTTGATATAAAAATCGGTAAAATAAAAAAAAGAAAAGAAAAGAAGAGTTGAAATATTGTATACTTAAGAATTTTTCAAATTTTCATAAAATAGTGTTTGTTAAAAGTGATTAGATGAAGTTTTCACTTGACAAATGTATTGTCAAAAAGTTTTCATAACATTTAATGAAGATTGTGAGACGCAACTTCAAGTCAATGCACCATCAAAAATTAAAAAAACATGTTGTAGCAAAGAAATGCACTAGATGTTTTTTTATACTATTTTAGTTACTCACATATTAATAATACAAAATTCAAAGAGACAAAAGAAGAAATTAATAATATGAAATTCAAAGAGACAAAAGAAGAAAGATGTACACTAGGTGTTCTTCTGAAAATCCATATTATGTTTAGTTCTTGATAAACATAATCACGATCTTCTGGTAGAATAACAATTCAAGAAAAAGGATAAGTATTTTTGGAACTCTAATCACTCCTAGCTAAGCATAAAGTGTTATTTGGACTGTAATTACTTTTGGCCAACCACGACATATTCTTTGAACGTATAGAGTCACTTCTGATTAAAACCTATTCTTTGGATCAAACCATTCCCAGCTAAAACCTAAGTGTTCTTTGGACCCAACCCATCCTAACTAAACACATTGCTTATATATACAAGAGTATGATTTAAATTATCACAAGTTTGCTAACTAAAAGAGGGTAACATCCTAAGACAAATACAAGATTAAGAATACTCTTTTAGGTTGCTAACAAACACAACCATATTCTTGTTCACATACTAAAGCTTAAGGATTGTTCCACATGAACTTTGTTATCATTATGATGGTCATTATATTGTCGCCATCAACATTTCCTCTATAGAAGATCTTCTATATATAGAGATTGGGAATAAAAAAGTTGTTGCAAATTCATTTGGGACTATTCTGAGGTCTTTCAAAGTTCTTATCCTTTGTCTTCTATCCATATTCAAGCTTGAAAATGCATTAAATGCTCTTCATCCAAATATATGCATCTATATTCTTTATGCATTTCTCTGATACACTACATGACTTATTAGACCTAAGTTAAATAGTCTTTTCTCAAACATGAGTAAAGTGTAGGATCTAACAAGGTTGACTATCTTCATAAGACTAACATTTTGCCTTTCAGAAAAGTTGTGTGGAGCATCTTTAAATGCGTTCTTTAAGAGATATTTGATGTACAAACTTCATTGCTAGATCCTCTTGTAAGAAACAAAGAGATAACTATTCTTTGCAAACATAGAATAAACATTTATAAGTATTTGATGTGTACCATGAAAGGCTTTAGAGTACATGTACTTATGATCTCTCTTTAAGCAAAAACTGACCAAACAAAGTTATATAAACTCTTTTTTTTTTGCATCTTTGGTCAAGCGAGACACTTGTGTCTATCAAGACCTAGGGGTGGACAAAAAATCTAATTTTCTTGATCCAATCTACTTTTGCTCTAATCCAATCCATTTATAATCCATTTTATTAAAAATCCAATCCATTTAAAATTCATTTAATGGATCTGGATTTCAATCTAATCTACATTTTATATATTTTATGGATTGAATATCCATTTTATAAATCAAGATTTTTAAATGTGGATAATCCAAAAAATTCAATCCAAATTTTCAATTTAAATTTTTAGTTGCGTTAGACTAAAGGTTGAGATGGACTATGCTAAATTCAGACTTGGATGGGCCTTGCTCGACGACCTATACGGATCGGGCAGGCCCGACGACCATAAGAGGTTGGGTGGGCCTAAAGATATGAACGGGCTAGGTGGGCCCAACAAACCGAACAAGTCGGTCGGGCCCAACGATCCGGAAAATTTGAGTGAGCCCGATGACCCGAACGGAGAAGGCGGGCCCAATGACCTGTTGAGCCAGGTGGGCCCGAAGACCCGAACGAGCAAGGCAGGTTTGAAGATCCGAACGGGCCAATCGGGCTCGAAGACATGAACGGGCCATGCGGGCCCGATGACACGAATGGATCAAGCGGGCTTGAAGAACCGAACGGGTCAGGCAGGCCCAAAGACCCGAACGGGTCAAGCGGGCCCGATGACCCGAACGAGTCAGTCGGGCTCGAAGAATCGAATGGGTAAGGCGGCCCCGACGACCCGAACGGGTCCGAAGACCCGAATGGGGCGGATGACTTGGACGGGGCCGACGACCCGAACGGGTCTGACGACCTACACGGGCCTTACGACCCGGATGGGCACGACGACACAAGCGGGCCCGATGACTCAGATGGACTCGACGATCCAGACGGACCTGATGACTCAGACAACCCAAACGGGCCCGACAACCCGGACGAGCCTGACAACCTACACGGGCCTTACGACCCAGATGGCACGACGACACGAACGGGCGCATCGACCTAGACAGGCATTACGACCTAGACATGCCCTACGACCCAGATGGGCTCAACGTTTCGAACGGGCCCTTCGACAAGGACTGGCCTGATGACCTGAACGGACCTGACGACCCGAATGGGCCTGACGAACCGAACATGCTTGACGACCCGGATGGGTCTGATGACCTGGATGGGCCTGACGACCTTGACGTACCCGGACGGGCCTCACGACTCGAACGTGCCCGACTACCCGATTGGGCCCGACTGTTTGGACGAGTTCGTCTGGGTCGTCTGGCCCGTCTGGGTTGTTTGGCCTGTTCGGGTCGTCGGGCCCGTTCGCGTCGTCGAGCCTCGTGTTGTCGAGCTCGTCCCAATTGTCCGGCCCGTTCAGGTCGTCGGGCCCGTTTGGGTCGTTTGGCCCGTCTAAGTTGTTTGGTCCGTCCGGGTCGAGGAGCCCATTCGAGTCGTCCGGCATGTTCGCGTCGTCGAGCCTCGTGTTGTCGGGCCCGTCCCAATTATCTGGCCTGTTCGGGTCATCGGGCCCATTTGGGTCGTCTGACTCGTACGGGTCGTTGGGCCCATCCGGGTCATCTAGGCCTTAATGACACAAGTTTTAAAAAATTCAATTTAAATTTCTTTTATAAAAAATGGATAATGGATTTTGAACTTTATCCAAATATTTGGATTGGATTTAAATCTTGATCCAAATATTTGGATATGGATTTAAAAAAAATTCAAACTACTTTTGCTAAATAAATGGATTTGGGTAAAAAATCTAATCCAATTATTTGGATCTAAAATAGATGTGGATTGGATCATTAAAAATCCAATCCATACTCACCCTTATCAAGACCTAATGCGTATAAATTCATATTTTGTACTATATTGTTAAGCACATAATCAAAACCAAATAATGGGTTTGTAGAACTTTGTTCTATAAATGTCCTATTTTTATGGTTCTTAAAAAAATAAATTTGAAACATTCATATTTTTTCAAAACAATTTCATAAGATACTGTTTTCACAAACTAATTTTCAAGTTACATAATTTACAGCATACAGTAGAAAAAACAAAAGAAACATTTTACTTTCACGTATTCATGCTTTATCTCCCTTAAATAGACATCATTTGTTTATCTCTAACTTCTGAATCTAAGCTCCTTTTAACTTCTTCTTCATCTCGCACAAAACTACTATTAGGTTTTATCTTTCTTCCCCACAACCTTTATCTTTATCTTTCTCTGGATTTAGCTTTCAAAACTTCTTTTTGATGTTCGCTTAGGTTTGATTACCTTTTCTTATGACATAATAGTGTGCGTGATAATTTTTAGATGGTTGTATTACCTACATAAACTTAACAAAATATTTGTACTACACAAATGATTACATCATCTAGTGAGATGAAATCTATAAAATTTACCATATTTAGATTTTCTTTAATAAAATTGAAACTCTCTAGTTACATAGATTTTGTAAAGATATAAGCCCATTGGTGATCTATCTTGCAAACTTTAGTTCAAAAACACTTTTCTAAACATAATCATAAAGGAAAGTTGATTGAAATCCCTAGCCATGGCCAAGTGCATACATGAGGATAAGTTTTATTGTGGAAGGAGATGCATGAAGAGGAGTGGAAATCAATACAACAAGCATTAAGGGCTGTCATCAGGCACCGTCCAACACCAAAATATGGCACCCAACGCCATAACTGCCGAGGCAACTGGCGCCCAAATATACAACTGGTGCCCAACACATAAAAAATCAACAACATTGACCTTTGCTTAGTATTTTAGTCATAACTTTCTCCATAGACCTCCAAATGCGTTGATTCTTTTTGTGTTGGAAACTAAACTGAAAGGGCTTCATTTGACTATAAGCATGTAATATTTGGACATATGAGTTAGGTGTAATTGGTTTTTGAAAATTATAGACGTTGGCCCTTGTATATTAGGCCATGTAGTATTGGGTTTTGGACCAAGGAAGAGACTTATCTCCTTTGGGAGAGAGTGGTCGTGTGTCATGATCTTATTGGAGAGGTTTTCTTCTAGTGGCCACATGGCACTTTAGGAATGGAGAGTATTTTCCACCTTCTTGAGTGGTCACATGGAACTCTAGGAATGAAAAGTATTTCCACCTTCTTGAGTGGCCACATGGCACTCTAGGAATGAAGAGTATTTCCCTCCTTCTTGAGTGGCAATATGTCTTCCTTATATTGGAGAGGATTTATGCCTTGGACTCCAAGATAACCATGTTAGAGTTTTTAGGGTTTTGAATTTTCAAATTTGGAGACACCTTAGGCTATAAATAGGGGAGTCTCCTCCATTGTAAATTCACTTTTGAGATTTGTAGAGTCATGCTGCCAAATTGTTTGTGCACGTTTACTTGTCTCTAAAGTCAAGGCTAGATTATCCCATGTGGACTCCTCTAGCCACCCAGGTCCACCAAAAGAAAAACATGTCAACAACAAAGTTAGCATAAGAAAAAAAAAACTGTATTTTAGACAACCTAGGCTCTAGATACCAAATGATATAGGTTCCTTTAAGATTTTATGAAATATGGTTTTTGAGTTCTTAAGAAAACCTAGATAAGATCTCCACGGGGCTTTAAGATAGCTAGGGATGGCAATGGGGCGAGGCGGGGACGAGTTTCACTATCCTATACCTATTCTTGTAAAAAGAATTCATCCCTATCCCCATACCCAAACCCAACGGGTATCAAACTGTTGTCCTATCCCCATCCCCACTCCCACCGGGTAACGGGTATAATCTCGTACCCATACTCGTACCCGTTTCCTTACTACTTTAATATTAATTTTAATTAATTTTTATAAAATAATAAAAAATTACGGTAAATGAAACATAATATTATCAAATATTCAATATTAGGAGGATGATTGTTTCTTCGATATCAAATAATAAATTATAATTGTTTACATTTTAGATTAAAATACCAAATAAAATTTCATGAGAACCAAAACATTTATTAAATTTGCAAACATTAATGAAACCTAGTTGATAAAATTTAAAAATATTTTAAAAAAAATATAAAAGGAAAAAATATTCAAATTAAAATATATTTTAAATGTTTGTTTATTTCAATTTTTTAAATTATAATGAATCTTTTTTTTATACACTAATATAAGTTATAATACATTATTTGATCAAAATGACGCAAAGAACAAATAATAAATGTAATAATAAAATTTTAACATATATCTTGAATTTTTCGAACTCCAATATATGTTGGATGGTGATAAAAAAATATTCATGACAATTACATTAAATTTTTATATTGTAGTAAATAAAAATTATTTATACAATTATAGTGAAAAATAAAGTATGATTGTAACGAGTTAGAAAATAAAAAATAATTAGATACAATATATCAAAATAGTATTTTATATGATGAAAATAAACAAAAATAAAAATATTAACAAATATGTGTTTTATAAACAATTTGGAGACTATTGAAAGGAATCACACAAAGGAAAATGTACCGTACCTAGCCAAACTCGACCAAGTAAACAATGTGCATATCGAGGCAGCCAAGTTTCCAGCCTTGGCCGAGTTAGCCTAAACTTGTACCGGTTTTAACCTAAACTAAACATCTAAAGGAACAACCTGCATCTCATATCACCAACATAAGCCATCAAGACAAGTAGCCGGCCTAGACCGACTACTCCAGCATATCCGGTAAGATTAGAGCCTAGGCCGACCACTCCAATGAACTCAGTATGATAGAAGC
>Ga0099822_1006312_pt1 | contig 15452 bp, 13 predicted proteins | sample CowpeawhiteBW_FD_76839 | JGI IMG/M metagenome (GOLD analysis project Ga0099822, IMG submission 76839) | Root nodule microbial communities of legume samples collected from California USA - Cow pea white BW | ecosystem: Host-associated > Plants > Roots > Nodule | place: USA: California | collected...
ATATATATATATATATATATATATATATATATATATATATATATATATATATATAAGCCGTGGGTACACGGATGAGTCTACTACTAGTTTTATTAAACTATAATTACCGAAAAAAGAAATTAAACTGAAATGAAATGATTGACAGTTGAGGGAGAAGAGGACAAAGCAGTACTAGTTTTATTAAACTATAATTACCGAACAAGAAATTAAACTAAAATGAAATGATTGAGAGTTGAAGGAGAAGAGTACAACGCAGAGAAAATGCATTAGTTATCGTGTGGACCAACCAACCCTCTACATAACCTTCCCTTCAAACTCAATCAATCACAAATCATTCACTTCTGCGTCTCTCCCTTCTTCCCTTTGTTTCTTCTGCTTGCCTTCCCGTCGCTGTCTTCTCTGCAGATACAGGTAAATCTCTCTCTTTAACATGTCTTGGATACTAATTTTACCATTAGGTCATAAATCACTCGCTTAGTTTTAATAGTAAAGGATTATGGTTAATCATAACTAGTTGTGGAGGGTGTGGTTCATCTTCACGAACCACCGCTTTTCAAAATCAAGACGGTAATTAGGAAAGCCTTCTGCAAGTGTAACTTCGCCTGTTTTATTATTGATTTGGCATTTGAATGCAAGTTGTTCGCTTATGTTTTGATTGATTGCTCGTTTAGATCTGATATTCAGCGGATCCAAATAAAAGAGTGTGAAAATAAATAAACGAGTGAGAGAGAATGGGAACAGGATACTGCAGATTTACCTTGAAATAAGTTATTTTAATGTAGATTACATCAATGTATTTGGTATACTATATGTAAAGCATGAGTGACAATCGTTTGGATTCTTGAATGCAGATGGTTAGGACTCTGTAGGCAGAGAAAGACAACATTCACGCCGATGAAAAGAAGAGAGCAGACCATGTTGCTGAATTTTGTTCTTGCTTCCTTTGTCTTCTTGGTTTCTATTAGAGATGGGAGTGCTAGGATCACTAGCTCCTTCATTCGGTCAGAGTGGCCTGCAGTTGACCTCCCCCTTGATCATGAAGCATTTGCAGTTCCGAAGGGTTATAATGCACCTCAGCAAGTAAGTGATACAAGAATAACAAGGCTGATTTTATTATCTATTCGCTAATAGTATTTAATGAAACTCTGGTGAGGATCCTGCTCCTTGGTAAACCGTATTGGATATGTGAAGCATGTTCAAATTCTAATGTTTTTCCTTTTATTCGAGTAAACTCTGCTGTATTGACTAATTCCACTGTAGGTGCACATCACGCAAGGTGACTACGATGGAAAAGCTGTAATCATCTCATGGGTGACCCCAGATGAACCAGGACCCAGCCATGTACAATACGGCACATCAGAGAGTGAATTTCAAACTAGTTTAGAAGGCACAGTTAGAAACTACACTTTTCATGAATACAAGTCGGGATACATTCATCATTGTGTTATTGAAGGGCTTGAGGTAATTGTTGATCAAGTTGCGATAGTAGAGTTATGATCATCAGTGGCATTATACTTGAAATGTCAAGAGTAAAATCAATTCAAAAGTGAAGTCTAACGCATAATACACAATATCTTTTCTTTTTTAAATTAATCTTGTGCTTGTTAATTCTCATCTTGCTGTGTGTAGAATGTGTGTTCATTTAATTAAATTCAATGATACCCCCATTTCAGTATAAGACTAAATACTACTACAGAATCGGAAGCGGTGATTCTTCTCGAGAATTTTGGTTCGAAACACCTCCCAAAGTTGACCCGGATGCTTCCTACAAATTTGGGATAATTGGTTAGTTTTCTGCTTTCCCACGATCGTTCTTCTACAAAATAGTTTTCTTTATCCTCAATTATAGTTTCTTTCTATTTTTGCTCCACAAAATGTCTATCAGGATGTTCTTTTGCTATGATTTCCCATAAATTTTAATTTGTCGCTCTCATAAACGAATCATTGCACAAATATTGCAGGCGATTTGGGCCAAACGTTTAATTCTCTTTCCACTCTTGAGCATTATATACAGAGTGGAGCGGAGACTGTCTTATTTGTTGGAGATCTTTCTTACGCTGATAGGTACCAATACAGTGATGTTGGTTTGCGGTGGGATACGTGGGGCCGATTTGTTGAAAGGAGTACAGCATATCATCCATGGATATGGTCTGCAGGAAACCACGAAATAGAGTACATGCCTGAAATGGTAATATACTGACCTTAGTCTATCATGTGTCTTAGTTGTTCTTGTTGCACTAAATTAATAGAATGAATTGGACTAATTATTACGGGACCAATAAAATAATAAACCATCACCATGGTTTCATCTTTTCTTTTCTTTTTCTTTTTCTTTTTATTTTTATTTTTGAAATGAAAAGTATAAGAAACATGTTTACTTTTTATTCTTCTTAACTATCTGTGAGCTGGTTTGTTCCTTTTCGTGAATTATGCATGATCATCTTGTAAAATATGAGTTAGCTGACTTTCAGCTCCATTAAACTATTTGGTGTGAACTAGATATATTCTTTGATACGGCATCAAACATCTTTTATACGCCATGAAAAAATAGACTATTTTTGTAGCTCTTAATATATCCCAAATTTCAAGTAGCAAACAACTACTTGTTTTGTATATAATAAGATATTTCTCAATGAATGGTTGGCACAAGAACAGATGCTGAAGTAAATACTCATGAGGTTGTAACACATTCACTTTAAGATGCTAATCTTTTCCCGTTGCTTACGTCGGAAATTCGTACACTTTGCATCTAATGTTAACTTGGCTCCAATGTCCTTACACAAATATACTTTGTCAGGGAGAAGTTGTTCCTTTCAGAAACTTTCTTTACCGATATACCACTCCCTATTTGGCCTCCAATAGCAGCAGCCCCCTCTGGTATGCAGTGAGGCGTGCGTCTGCTCATATAATTGTGCTATCCAGCTATTCGCCCTTTGGTAACTAATTTCCACTTTATCTATTAATATTCCTTACATGTTGATTTGTTTCAATTGAATTTTGTTCAGGTTACAGCACATGTAACTCGGTGTGTGTGTGTGTATATGCATACACACAAATAAAAGAACATCTTTAATCTATGATAGTAAAAGATAAAATAGCTATCTTTATGTTTATATTTTACCTAAAAGATAAACCAGTCTAAAAGTAAACTAAAAATTATGAAAGATAGTCTACAATAGAAATTGAAAGATATTTTTCTATCTTAAATATATTTGTATTACTACATACCTCATGTTGATATCAATAATTTCCAATTGGCCTCCCAAGGAAGTACTTTAGCTACCCCAACCAACTCCATTTCAAAAGCGTCTCCTTCAAAGCATGTTTTTCTATCTAATCATCACTTACAAAGTGTACATAAACTGGGAGAAGAGAGAAATTTCCATTTGGGGCCTTGACTTTGTCTATAACTTACTGATGTCATAGCCTTAACTAATCTTCCAAATCATGCTTGGAGAGACTGTTTGAAACCGTACAAAGCCTTCTTGTGCCTAGAGACCTTGTTCTGTCCACAATAAATCAAATATGGGATAAAGACTTCCTTTTATACGTCACCATGAAGGAAAGAACATTTTTAACATCACATTGCTGCAAAACCAAGCAAAAATGGGTAGCCGGGCCAAGAGTTATTCTCATAGTATTTATCTTGGCAATATATCTTAGATCTTTTCAAAGTTTGAGCGTGATTTAACAAAATATAAGTCGTAACTGTTATTGACTAAACTATTCCTGGACACTGTCATCATTATTTGAAAGAAAACAACTCATATATATATATATATATATATATATATATATATATATATATATGTTACTGTGTCCTATACCTTAGGTATTAATCATGTCTGAGTGTGGCGTTCCTGTTGGAATCAGTGCTTCATAGTTCAAGAGAGACATTTTTCTTGTATTTGTCTCCGCTTCATTGTTCTGATAAAAACAGGAATGAAGACAAATAATATCCCAAATACAAGTAAAATTGTCCAGATGGAATATGGTACCAATATAAGCAACGAACATTTGATTTTTCCAAACAGGAATAGGAAAAAAAGAAAAGAAAAAGGCTTTGACTTCTTTACATTAGGATTCTGGTGCCAGTTTCTTAGGAATAGTGGAGAGCAGCATTCTTAAGTTTCCAAGTCTTAAGAATGTTAGATGTTGTTACTTAGAGCTGTACCTATTTCGGTTGAAAAGTCACTACCATTATGTATAACACATTTTGTTGCCGTGTGTTTGGTCTCTTGAAAATGTTTAATGCTTTCTTGTGTGGTATTCTATGTGATAGTGATATTTCATTGCAGTAAAATACACGCCTCAATACATGTGGTTTCAAGAAGAGCTGAAGCGGGTTGATAGGGAAAAGACTCCTTGGCTCATTGTGCTCATGCACATTCCACTCTACAACAGTAACGGAGCTCACTATATGGAGGGTGAGAGCATGCGATCAGTGTTTGAGAGCTGGTTCATCAAATACAAAGTTGACGTGATATTTGCTGGACATGTCCATGCTTATGAAAGATCAGTATGTTTTTCACTTTCTACTCATTTGTTTTGGTCCTATTCAGACTCTTGTATGTTTTCTTGGTATTTACAACTTGAGCAATATACTTCTTCAGTCATCTAATGTCGGAGTGGATTCTTATAATTACTCTGTCATGCTTTCAGTATCGATACTCCAATATGGACTACAACATAACGAGCGGAAACAGGTATCCGTCACCTGACAAATCAGCACCTGTTTATATAACAGTCGGAGATGGGGGAAATCAAGAAGGACTTGCTGCAACGTAAATTAAACAAACTCTATCTAGTATCGTATTTTTTACCATGGTTATTTTGGGTTGGGTGTCTATTTAATCCTTTATTAATAAGATTCAATTTTCGTTAGAGGTTAAGATCCATAGTTACCATTTGTCATATATGTCTTGTCATATGAGTTTTAATTCTATCTTGGTCGTGCAGGTTTTTGGATCCACAGCCTGAATATTCTGCATTTCGTGAAGCAAGCTATGGACACTCTACCTTGGAGATAAAAAATAGGACTCATGCTATCTATCACTGGAACCGCAATGATGATGGCAAGAAAGTACCAACGGACTCTTTCATATTGCATAACCAGTATTGGTAGGTTCACTCCACCTTTTTTTGTCATAGCTATCAAGTGGCAGGGAAAATATGTGATTATCTTGCTGTTGTGAGGAATTTAAAGTTATAATTGCATTTGAACAAATAGCGAGACACAAAAAGTAGACATTCTCCACTACATGCATTATATTGAAGATGATAATTGTAGAAGTTTAAAATCGTTGCCTGCATTCCAATAGTAATTTTGAGAGTTGGTTTGAGTGATGTTTTCCTATTCGTACATGTGGGAAGGGTACAAACAAACTTGCTTAACTGAACCCCAGGGAGTTCAAACCTTATTTTGGTTGACAGGAATTACAAGATATGCAATACATACAACTTAGCTGAGTGCTATTGAAAAAAATTCGACTTTTACCTAGACTAGAGATAAATTCTGAATAGAGTACATGATTGGGGTAACAACTTTTACCTTTTAATTTTGTTAAGTCTAAATTTCAGATATTATCAGAGTTTATCTTTAATTCATTAAAGCAGTCTTATTATACTATTTATGTACCAAACACATTAGTGTTAGAAGTGAGGGATTATATTGAGAAAAATTCAAGACGCATAAGATTATAGATAGAGATTGAGAAGAGTATATAAGAGAAAACCCCATATTCTAAAATATTTACTGTTCTTACGTGGCTAAGAAAACTTGTAAAATCACGTAATCTCTTGTTGATTAGTTTTAAGATGTCTAGAGAGGTCTTCAGTCTTTTGTGACGGACCTCAGTCTCATTGGGTTCGGAAGAGGTGGTGTTCTGCGAAGACACTTCGAAGTTAGTACTAAAGAGTTACAATCAATTTAGTAATAAATACGCAATAGTATTAGTAGTAAATATTTGGGGTAGTGGTCTATCTATATTATTTTTTAATTATATTATTTTTTTAATGGATCTTTACCTGTATGGAACTTGGAGATGTGTCTATGTCATTCTTAATCTTGGTTTAGTTGTTCTTTAGGAATGATAATTGGTTTAATATTCTTATTTTTGTTTGATTGATTCTGTGATGATTGTACATGGTAGTGCACGGTATGGGACAACTTGTCCTATATATCATGTTCAAAATATGCATTCACATTTAATGGGTCATGCATTCTAAATCTAAAGCATGGCTTATTTAGAGAATTATTTCTTTTAAAACTCCGACAAAAGAGGTTGTTCCTAAATTAACCTAAAAGTACTGATTTTTAATCCTTTTAATAGAGATAAAACGGTAACCTGGTTAAGAGTAGCCTTTTACTCTGATTCTTTGAAGATATATGTAAACCAATGATGTAATCTGTAGTTATGATGCTTGACGCACATTCAAAGAATAATTGCAACCAAGTTGAGTTCTGGTAATGCATGCAGGAGAACCAATCGGAGAAGAAGAAAGCTGAAACATTTTCTATTGACAGTTATAGATGAAGTTGCCAACATGTAATTCGGAACTTTGAAGCAGTGTTCTCATGCAGGTGAATGAATAGTATCCGAGTGAGCAAAATGAAAGACCATGGAAATGCTATGTGTATTGCCTTGTGTGCTTGTTGTGTTACCACGCTGCTAAGAGTATTTAATGAACATATGCTTTTAGCAGGAGGAAAAAATTGGGAGCCAGATATTATCTGCATATTGTTATGCTTCCGTTTCAGTGATCTGTATGGCATTGTGTTGTGTTATATCAGGTCAACATTTGTTTTTCTTATACTCAAAGAAAAAAATTCACAAAATTTGTTTTTTGTACGAAAGAAACAATTAATTATCTTAAAACTCCGTTTTTCTAATTTCATTTTACAGTTACATTATGACGTGGCAATACCTGTATTCGCATTAAAACGGGAGTTTCTCATATTAGGGGTTTTAATTCCTTTTGTCTAGTTCTTTCTGCTATTATAAACAAAAGCTTACATTATCAACTTCTCTTAAATTATTAGGTCGATTTTTCACTATTCAAACTTTGGAAATTGAGTAAGGACAGAGATATAAGTCTTTGAAAGTAAATTTTCAGTAAAAACAATGCGAGTTTGGTTCAGGACAGAACATATTGAATTCATTTTATCAAATGGTTGGATGAAATATTTAAATTTGTGAATACGTTTATGTATCAATGTAACGAATTTAGTGTTATCATTACAAAATATGTTGTCTGTTTTTTCACTTTGTTATTTTTTACTCATCATATTCTTCATTAGTAGTGCTCTATTACAACTTACAGACAGATTATCATTTTTTTAATTTTTTTATTTGTTAGGTTGGTTCCAGAATCAATAAACTCATGGAACCAAGCATTTTAGTTCATAAAATATTGCATATCATATTACTATGAGACATTTTCTAAATGTCATTTTCCCTTTTGTATTTCAATGAAGCATTAAACATTTTTTATATATTTAAAAATTATATGAATCATAGCAATTTATTACACAGACAAAACCCTTTAAATTTTAGGTTTCTTTTTAGATTTTTCTTTTCTTTATTGATTTCTTCTTTTCCTTCGTCAACACTCTCCCTTAGAGATGGCAAACAAATCCGTCTCTGTGGGTATTGTCCGAATCCGTCCCCATTTTGACGGGAATCTCCGCATTAACTGGGTATGAGTATGGATATGAGGAATCTCCGATTTTTTTAATTGGGTACGAGGATGATTATGGGGATATATATATATCCCCGCCATATCTTCGTCATCATTTAAATTATTAAAATATTCACAATTAATTAAGTAATCATATATATATATATATATATATATATATTCAATTTTTTATTTCTTTTAATTATTTGGTTTGTCATGAAATTTATTTGCATTTCCAATATATTTTACATCTTATCATAACATTTATGTAATTACGTTAAAATGATATATGTAAATTAAAATATTTTCATATCTCATATTTGAATATTCCTATTATTTTTTAATATTTTTATTTATTGTATATTTTCCTTTCACATGGGTATGTTTAATGCTCTCAAATTAAGTGTTTAACAGCATAAATCTTTCATTTACTAGGTAATATAAAAAAAAATCTTTACTTATTTTTATTAATTTTTATTTTATTTGAATAACTCTTTTGTTTCGTTAAAATAATTATTTCTCAACCATTAAGTATATATTTTGATATTTGAAAAATGTTCTTAGATGTCTAAGGTATTTTTCATCTTATCATACCCTTAATTATATATTCATTTTCCTTTGTGCGATTTCTTTCAATAGTTTCTCAAATTGTTTCTAAGACATACATTTGTTAATTTTTTTAATATTTTTATTTGTTGTTTATTTTCATCATGTAGAATATTATTTCAATATATTTTATCTAATTATTTTTTATTTTCTAACTCATTATATCAATCATACTGTAATTTTTTCACTATAATTGTATAAATAACTTTTATTTATCACAATATCAAAATCTAATGTAATTGCCATGAATATTTTTTTATCACCATCCAACATATATTGGAGTTCAAAAGATACAATATCCATGTTAAAATTTTATTATTATATTTATTATTTGTTATTTGCGTCATTTTGATTAAGTGGTGTATTATCATTTTTATTAATATATAAAAAAAGAGATTCATTAGAATTTAAATAATTGAAATAAACAAACATTTAAAATATATTTTAATTTGAATATTTGTTTTCCTTTAATTTTTTTTTTAAATATTTTTAAATTTTATCAACTAGGTTTCATTAATGTTTGTAGTTTGCAAATTTAATAAATTTTTTAGTTCTCATGAAATTTTATTTGGTATTCTAATCTAAAATGTAAACAATTATAATTTTCTTCAAAGTATTTGATATTGAAGAAACAATCATCCTCCTAATATTGAATATTTGATAGTATTATGTTTCCTTTACCGTAATTTTTTATTATTTTATAAAAATGAATTAAAATTCATATTTGAGTAGTAAGGAAACGGGTATAAGTACGAGATTATACTCGTTACCTGGTGGGGATGAGGATGAGATAAAACTTTGATATTCCCGTTGGGTTTGGGTATAAGGATAAGTATGAATTTTTTTTACGAGAATGAATATGGGATAGCAAAACTCGTCTCCACCTCGTTGTCATCCTACCCTTCTTGTTTTTGAGAGTTTTACTTTTTTACAAACTGTAATTTAATTTTGGCGCTGCACCCATCAGTTCCATTATGAGATACAAACTGAATGCAATGGCACGTCCCATGATTCCAAGTGTCTGATATAAAATGATTCAAACAATATAACAAGTCACAGAGCAATCCACGCACATTACTACTAATCGCATGCTATTTTTAATCTTGCACAAGTTAATTTGACATCACAGCCTCGACGCTATGCAATTCCTTCCAATGGAAATTAGTTTATGTAAAAGAATTTAAAAGAAAGAAAAATTGGTCAAATGAAGGTGAGGTGTTGATTAGGAAAAAAAAAGGAAAAATTGTTAGGGACTAAAATCTAAAAAATTGTCATTTAGAAACTAATATTTTAGGTATTCAGACCAAAGCTTGAAAACAGTTCAAATTTAAAATCAGAAAAAATAGAACAGAATGACATTAAATAATATCTGCACGAAACCAGAACATATATTAAGTGTAAAGATTATACCCATATATTAAGTGGCTACCTTTTATATATAATACAATAAAAGTAATAAAAATGACTCCAATATTTCTTTTTCAGATAATAACCATCGAGCGTGGAATTCACTTGTCACCTTCTGTTCATATTTATTTAAAACATTTAATGCTGGTAACATTTAACAATGCTAGATAATAAAAGCAACAAAACTAGAGTTAAAAAACAACTATGCAACCACGTGCTGTTGATTTTACATTTGAACAGTAATAAATCACAGGGCTGATGGAAAATAATAATACGATAGAAAAAATTGTATATCATTATGTTTGATAAGTATATACATTGGCTAAGAATACGTACAATGGATAGGAATTTTACGCATCACGGAAAATTGGTTGCGGCATCCATTTGAGATGCAAATTCAAATACCCAGATTTAGCACCATCTAGCTCAAAACGTTCTTTGTACTCTCCTTCCAGTATTACCCTAGTAAGCGTCAATATGCACCTCCCCATATAATCCTGCATGCCCCACCAAAACAAAAACTATCACAACTCAAGCATCCAATATACACTCAAACTATATTTTCAAACCTCTCACAAAATGACACAATTTCTATAAACTCTCTTGAAAGTAGAGTCAAGATTCTCTACTATTTTTTTGTGTTATCCTCAGTTGAATATTAAAAGTATACTATGATACTTTAAAATATTAATATATTTTAAAACATCAAAATCAATACCTATTATCAGTGCATTTTGAATACACAACAAATAAACAGCACAGAAAAAATCAACAAAGAATCCAAATTCCTTAAAAGTGAGAAGACTTGTAAAACGAGAAAAATTACATTAGACTAATTCTTTATGATACACTTCATGGACTGATGATAGTCCAATAGTTCACCGTTACTTTAGGATGAATTAAAAAAGAGCTTCATACATGTTTTGACTCAATATATAGTATCCTATTTTTAAACCTTAGACAAAACATCTTAATTTCAATAACTAACGGCTTGTTTGGTGGGCAAAGTAAGAAAAAAGGTTAAGAGTAGGAAAAAGAATGAATGAAACAGGCCTGTATATTATTGTGCACACCTGAAAACCTTGAATCATTTCATATATTAACAACTTCGCAGAGTTTGCTATTAAAAGTTACACTTAATAGCATCTCCAATGGGGATACCTATATCTATTTTTAAAGCTACGCAACTTATAGATATCATTGGAGTAAATGACAACTTAAACTTTTCATAGAAGTTGCTTACATAAGAAATAAGCAAGGTCGCTTAACTATTCTAAAATAATTTCTAAATTGAAATAGGGATTTTTGCGAGTTGAGATAAAATGAGACCTACTAAAGCTAAGTTAAAAACTCAAACTAGATTCTACTATTGAAGTAATTAACCATACGTGGCGATATGCTATCCACTAAAAAAGAATTAAGAACCTATAGAATTCTTATATTTGACAGATCCTCTGAAGTATCATATTTACAAAATGAGAAGAGGTTTTGTGTAAATTTAAAACACAGCAAGGATTTTGAAAAACACACAGAATAAAGAGGTTTGGGTATTTAATCTTTAAATATATTGCCGCTTTAATAATGTTTAATATTATCTCCTTTTCAACGTATAAGAGTCTTCTAATTTTTTTGTTTCTTTTTACGATAAATGGTATAAGTTATTCAGATAAAGCTATTCTCTTGCAAGAATGGGAGAAGATGTAAATGGTTGAGTGAAAAATATTAAGCAGAGTTAGAAAACGAAACGAATCCCAATAATTTTAAAGGTAATTCTAGAAAAAAAAAATCGTTAACATATTTAATAATATTAACTAAATTAACAAATATTTTACTAGTGTGAATTAGTTAAAAGAATCTTAACCCGACAGAATCTCTCATGGCTGTAAAATTATAATCTCTTTTAACATAAAATCCATACATAATAGTTATCATGCATATACATGGTAAAGAGAGAACATATGTTTCTTATAGGAACTAGAAATTCATTTATTTATGAAAAACGATATCCCCTTATTATAGAAACCAGAATTACTTAGAAAAAAAGAAATAAAACAATTTTTTTTGAAGTGTTAGTTATTTGAGGTATCATATTATATTCTCACATTTATAGGGGTGTTTGTTTCAAGCCTTCCCTACCTAAAACACCCCGAACTCACACACATTTATAGGGCTCAATGACTTAATGTTATCTCCCTTCCCTTTTTCTCACTTCTATCCTTGCTTTCTTACCCTATTTGTCATATGAACAGTGTTGCTACAACCCAAATCTTTATTGTTGCCCTTACTCATATTTCCCACATTATTCAACGTAGAAGTGTCTAAGAGTTTCATTAATTCAATAGTTGAGGACCCATAAATTGAGACATCCATAGACTTCTTCTAACCTCCGTTCAGTTGTTCTGATAATATATAAATAGCACTCGGCATAATCTTAGAAACAAAATTCAACATAAAGCAAATGTTTTACCTTTCCAAATGTGTCGTGGTCCCAAACTTCAACAATTAGCATATCATGTAATCCATCTTCTACAACGAAGTCAAATGTTTGATTCCAAACCGGATTCAAGCTGTCATTCACAACCTGAGAAATTAACAAACTTTTAGGGCCAAGATCGTAATATGTTAATAATTAATTAAACCACAAAAACTGGGAATACCCTGGTTTTATTTTTTGTTTCTGCTTTCTTCAAGGTAAGAACAACAAAAGGATCAGATTTCCCCAAGAAATCTGTTGCAGGCAAGTCTTCAGCCGATATTACAGTAACAGAAAGGACTCCTCTAATAATAACCTCTTTTTTCTTCGGGGTAGCTGCATTTTCATTTGCATTAGACTCTATTCCATTCGTTGCATTTTTAAGAACCTTTTCCAGAGATGTCATTGAGTAGTTGGGAGCAAATGGATTTGTAAAGCTATTCTCCATGCCAAATGGACAGTACAAGAGCTCCAAGTGTACCTACGCAGAAAGAACAATAAATGTAGCAAGTCAGATTTCATTTAATCAAGGGAAATTTTGACCTTGTTCAAGAGTTATTTCGAACTCAAATTAAGCTAATACAAACAAGCTTAACAAAGAAGCAAATATATTTATTATACCATGCATACAATTGAAAATATGTTCCCAATTGTATACAAAGTAGGGAATTATTATAAATCCATATTTACTGGTACTTTTGAAGTATGAAATTCAAAGCACCAACATTTTTAAGAGAGAAGTTGGTTTTGTCAAACGTAGGGTGCAAACAAATACCACCTACAGACAACTTTGAAGTTTGAACAGTATTTTCAGGAATTAAATTTTGATATTATACAATGAAAAATAAAAGTTAACCACTTCTTTGATCGATATATATGGACAGGGGCATAGCGTGAATGACAAGACCAGCCTAACCAAAAGCTTAAGGCACTTCCCCTCTTGATGACAAAGCTTGATTGACTTGACACCAGGAACCACACAATCTTTTTAATGCACTTTGCACATATTCATCCCTATATCTTCGTATATGTGTATGTGCTTTCATGCTTAGACTATTAAATATTTAGTTGTACAACAATTTTAGCAAATGACCAATTTGAAACAGTAATTTCAAATAGAAGTGGAAATAGGAGATATATGACAAATAAGTGTTTCAAGTTCAGCTTTACCCAGCTCAAGGTATACTAAAACAATTGCATTTTGCTAACATATTTTCAGATAACACAGTATAGCTAAGCATTATAGTGTTAGTGGAGATTCAAAGGCAAACTCTAAAGTCAACAAAAAATTTCTCCCCTCGACCAAGAACTTCTAGCCCTCAATAGTTTTAAGTTTTAACATAGCAAGTCATGCATGTATTTCTCACCTGCCCCCTGTTCTTGTTATCCCTTTGGATCTCCAGATCCTTGACCAACTTCAACCAAACATCCTTCACTTTACCAGGTTGAAGTTCAGCAAGTCCTAACTGAGCACAACCAATCAATTCAGATGACTGTAAACCCTCAGAATCATAAACTTTAACAATTAGGTGTTGAGTGGACACATCTTCGACGATAAACTCAAAGTGCTCATTCCAAATTGGATTCAAATCATTGTTCTGGAGGGAAAAAACAAAATTAGTTATTTCTTCCGTAACTGAAATCCAATAACTTCCATAGGAAGATATAGAGAGGAAAAAGAAACTAACATACAATTGTCTTGCTTTTCTTCATTCTGTCGCGTAGAGGTCGTATGTATACTACAGCATATGGATCTGATTTTCCAATGATATCCTTGTTTGTTAATTCCTTTGCTTGCACAAGCTTTACTTCTAATATTCCCACAGGCTTCAACTCCAGATCACTGAACAAGAAAATACAGTGGAGGTTCATAATGAAAAACTGTGATTTAATAAGCTGAGAAAGTAGTCCCGTGATCAAGTCATTTGAATTAGAAGTTGTCACATAATTTGTTATGGAATCTTAAGAACAGAGTATCTCAGATGGTCTCTTAGTACATCCTAGTTCTGGTGAAATTCATGATTACCTAAATTTAATTTGGATTAGGAATCAAGTATTTTGTTGTTGAAGTGAGAACGTTATTAATATAAATAGGGTCATGGACTTCATCATTTGTCTTGTGAATCATATCCTTCACACCAATGTCAACATAATTTTCTTATTCTGAGTACCTTTTTCCTACCTCTATATCTAAACCCTCTATTTTTTAATATAAGAACTAGAAGGGAAAAAAACAACAAACTGTGATTGATTTACCTGTAATCTCCAGGCAAGATGGGTACAACTTTTCTCACAGGCCATGTAATAGAATCTTCAACGGCATCACGGATTGCCCCCTGTAATAATTTACAAGACCTAATTATTATAAAACATCTGAATTTCAGAAACCTATCTAATTCATCTAATTAGAGAGAAAGGGACAAAAGGCATAAAAAGATTTAGGAACATGTTGGAATCCAATTGCAAGGTATGGGACTTTTGTCCCACAATGAAAGCATGGGATTCTAATGTGGACCAATGTGGGGTTTATTCGGCATAGGGCTCTCCAACTACAATGACTAGCTTCTGTAATGAGGTCTCTTAAAGTTATTATTAATTGGTATCAGAACTTTCCACCATGTTTATGTCTCTCAAGTTCAAACAAGAGGCGCAAGTGGTGGCATCAATTTGTACAGGCACTGGAGCTGTAAAGCACAGTGGGATGATTAAAAACCAATTGTAAGTAGTGAGACTTAGTCTCATATTGTATGTATAGGATTACAATGCAAGGTTTATAAATCTTAAACTCTCCAGCTATAATGACCAGCTTTTATGAGCTGCTTCTCTCAAGGTTCATATCATAAAGAAAGATGAGCTCAGGTGATTATTTTGTTTATGAAAGATTAAATAGGGTAGATTACAATAATAAATTTTATAAATGATATGAAAGATAGCGCAATAACAAATATATACAGTAGCAGCCACCTAAAGTAACAGAGTTACATGTAAACACAGAGGAATGAACACAATAATGACTTTATTTACATTTTCTACATATAAAAACAATTACATATAACGCCTCATACTGACAAAATATTGTTTATATAGACACTTAAAAGTTCATTTCAAAAGATTTCACAAACTTAGAATGACAAAAAGTACCTGACTAGTGAGCCCAAACTTACAAATGAACTCACGTTTGCATATATATATATATATATATATATATATATATATATAAAATGTTGAATTTAGAAAAATTTATAGAGAGAAAGCGAGATACAAATATATAATATATATGTATATA
>Ga0099822_1006314_pt1 | contig 15452 bp, 3 predicted proteins | sample CowpeawhiteBW_FD_76839 | JGI IMG/M metagenome (GOLD analysis project Ga0099822, IMG submission 76839) | Root nodule microbial communities of legume samples collected from California USA - Cow pea white BW | ecosystem: Host-associated > Plants > Roots > Nodule | place: USA: California | collected...
AAATAAAAATATATATAATATAAAAAAATATAATTATACATATATATATATATATATATATATATATATATATATATATATATATATATATATATATATATATATATATATATATATATATATATATTATGATAAAAAGCTTAGCAATTAAACCAAACTCTCTAAAAAGTGTATCGGGATATAATAATAATAATAATAATATTACACTTATTTTAATACCATTTATTATTTAAAAAATTGATTTCAAATCAGAAATGTTTTAGTTTACACCTCTTAATTATTTTCTCTCCTAATTATATAAATTTCAATAATTTTTGGTAACAAAAAATGTACACATTATGAAGTCTGTTGCTATTACTCATCCACAAAGCAACAACCAAACCAACACAGTCAACAATAGAGATGGTGAAAATCGTGAAATTAATAAGTATGAACCCTAATATAGGTTTTCTACTTTTGAGGGTACATAGGTTTTGATTTCATTGAAGTCGCACAAACTTGTTTCGAGAACACCAAAATAAAAAATATTTTGAAGTTGTAGTAGTGGAACAAATTATTGGGAAACAATTTATCAAAGTAATTACGTTATTGAACATGTTATGACCATATAGTGTAAGATCCAGTTTTCTGCCCTAAAGTTTTAAGGGCTGCCTTTAAGTTATTGGGCCTAAGGGCTGACCTAAAGGATAAAACCACCTCAAAGTCTGCCCTAATTCATTCATTTTACGCTTTTAGAATCTACTTCCTTGGTGCTTAGAGTCGCAGCCGTCACTCCATTAGGGTTTCGACGTTTAACCAGATTCAAGCCTAGCTCAACCTCGTTCTACTCACGTAAGTATTCCCTAACGCATAGCTTCAAATCTCTGGTCTTATTGTGTAGCCAATGTTAATGTTCCCGTAACGTACCCACTGCTATTCTTTTTCCAGCTCCATAATCCTCTCCTAGAGCTGTGGTGTTCCTCTATTCGGCGTCAAGGTCTTGTGCTAGATTATTCCCAGGTAAGGGAAGCTAGACCTTACTCTGTTGTTACGTTTTTCTGCTTGTGTAGCTGTATCTTGCCATGGGATATCTTGTATGTGTTGTGAACCTGCGAAACGTATTACTTTTGGGCTGTTTAGATCTGTTACGAGGCTTGCACGAGAGAGCAGTGGCGAGCACTGGTTTTCTCGCCCAAGCGAGCACGTCTCGCCTAGGCGAGACTATCGGGAGCTCGGCTGGATTTTCTGCGCGAGGTATCGTTTGAGCGACGCGTTCCCTTTTTGAGCGAGCCACATTCTCGCTCAGGCGAGGAGGGCTCGCCTAAGCGAGAGGGCGCAAGAAGCCACTGTTCCTGTTTTCGAGCCCTCACTTAGGCGAAGGGGGCTCGCCTGAGCGAGAGTCTCTCGCCTGAGCGAGACCCTTCAGCCTGAGCGAGGTGTTGGGCGAGACAATGTGATGTTTGATAGTTTTCCTTGACCTTGAATGGTTATGCTTGTTGGATTTAAGTATTGTGTTGAAAGTATGAGACAAATGAGTATGCATGAGTGGTATGATTCATAATTCGTGAATAATGGGTTTAGTATGAGCATGGCATGGGACATTAATGAGATGGTTGGTATTAAAATGGCATGGTAATGAGATGAGTTGAAATTCTATATTCATGGATGGATTATGATGGGTGGAATGGGTTTGACCTGGAACATGAAAGGTATTGGCTTTAAAGGTTGGCATGACAAATATATATTTGTATGATGTGTATTACTTGGCTGTATGATTATGTTTGGTCTGTGTCAGTGCGTAATTCCTTGGAGTCTCTAGGTGAGACTTTCAGGGTCGTGCTTCAATGGTCGGGACGTAATTCCATGGTCCCTGATAGTGGGTGTCCATGGTGGTGACTCATCTGTATAACTTGGTAAGGATTCAAGGTAAGGATTGTATCCTGACGCTCTAAGGAGTCAGTTAGTCTCACTTAGAGCGGACTGACTCTTGTGGTGAGAGTAGCAGGAGGCCTGAAATTCATTAAGGGCTAACCTTGTGGTGAGGAAAATCGATTCATTGTAACACTTGTAACACATAGCTCGGGGTGAGCAGCTCAGGGGTGAGTAGAGGTATCCACCACAAATGCAAGCATCCGCTGAATCCGACTAGGTTATATGTATCCGGATGAGTCGAGTCTTATTGTATTGTTTGGAAGGTCTTAACATGCCTGTGTGATGTATGTATATTGGACTGTGAATATGTATCTGATTACTTTGGTGAAATGGTTTTGGCTCTAGCTTACCCTTGCTTGTTTGATTGTTTTGTATGTTGTTCTTCTACTTTTGCGATGATCATCAATTTATTGATGGGAGCAGATGAGAGAGGTACTCGAGATCAACAGGGAAGGGATTGGTTTCGCTGCATAGTCTACCTGGGTTGGACTTCATGTTTCTTTGGGCTTTTCTTTAGGGCTAAGGCCCATGTACTACTTTGTTCTTTAGTACTCTATTAACTATTGTGAAGTCCTTGGATTTCGTTTGTATCCAGCATCGTGGTGTGCCTTGGTTTCTCCTAGCATCCTCTGGATATTGTCAGAAGTAGCGTTTATACTCCAGGGCTTGTCACTAAATTTCTATCTGTGTGACATTTCATTTAAATTAAAGTTATTATTTAAATGGGGTGTTACATATAGGACAAATGTTTAGCCAAGGAGGTTAAAATGCATAATAAGAGCATTAAAAAAGAACATACATCAAAAGAAAGAGCAAAAGGAAAAGAGAAATAAGGATGTAAGGATGTAGTAGAAATGTTTGAGAATATTTTTAGGCTTAATACGTGATTTAGTCATCTAATTTGTTATTTTGGTTCATTTTGATCCTTTTATTATTATTTTTGATTCAATTTAGTCATCCAATTTTTTAAAAATGTTCAATTTGGTCTCCTTATTAATTTTGATTCAATTTAATCCTCTTTTTTTTAAATGATCCAATTTTGTCCTTTTCAATTTGAAACCAAATTAGTAATTAAATTTAATTATAACTTATATGTACATATTAAAATAATTTTTTAAAATTTATTTATCAAATTACTCCACCTAAATTCATCAAATTATTTAGGAAGCAAATCCCACTACATGATGCAAATCCCACCTCGACATTACATTGGGATTGGTAAGTTTTATTTAAGACATTAGAACATTCTCTTACTTATATGGATTTTACTTAATCATACCTACAATTCTACTAATTGTATAACTTATGTCATGAACGAAAACATGGTCATTGTGTGGATCCAGATGAGTTATTTCTTGTCACTCACAAGAAGAAGGATGGTGCCTGGGTAGATGCATATGCACGTGAAACCTATGTATGTTATTGAATATATTATATATCTTCTTATTTTTATTTTTATTCTACATCTGTAATACTTTTTAAACATTGTGATTGAATAGGAAGCTTATCATCAACACGTGGAAGAAATGGAATCAAATGATTATGTAGGATCCACAACATCAACAAGACTTCAATGTTGGAAATAAGTTGTTGGAGGAAAGAGTCGAGGTCAGGTTCATGGCACTAGTGACTTGGGTGCGAACATTCAACATGGTGTCGCATTCCTCACTCAACCTTCCTTATCTCGTACAAATGATGAACATGCACGTCACAATGAAAGGCTTGAGCAAGAGTTGGTTGAAACAAAAAAGAAATTATGCCATTATACAAAAAGAAATGAAGCTCATCCGAAAACAACTAGCCTTGGTATTGGAAAAGCAGGTTGCAGACATTTCCACTGGTGCTAGTAAAGTGATCCTCATTATGACCCAAACTTGGATGGTCAACCATTACCTTGAACATGACTTCTCGGTATACTTTCTTCATTAAATTGTCTTGTTCAATTATATGGTATATACTATTTTTAAGCTTCACATTTTAATATATCTTAAATTTTGATTTTATAGGTCTTCACTTAGTAATGATTAATTGGATCTTGACTTCTCGCCCTATGTGACTTTGGCTTTGTACTCAAGTTGAATGTACTATTTAGAACTTTAGAACTTCATTAGTAATATGATAGTGAACATTATAATAAACTTATGGATTAATGTAATCACAACCACTTTCTGGACATATATATTTGGTTCCTTTATTAATATATTTTCAACTACAATGTTATTATGATTTGATGTTTAATTCTCACTTTTGAAGTTGAGTAATTGTGATTGGAGTTGAGAAGAATTATGATCGAATGTATATATGTCTATTTATCATGTTTTAATGTCAAATAGAGCGTGCCAATTCATCAAATCGATTTGGTGTAAACTGCATGGCATGCGACGGTCTTAGCGTCGGCTAGACCTACTCAAAAGTAATTTTAAAATAGTGCGGGATAGGCATACGCTATAACATCACATTTAGAGACATCTAGACCTACACATAGCGTCTACGTATGACTGACTCTATAGCGTATACTTATGACCAACTCTATAGCGTCTATGTATAATAGACTCTATAGCGTTTGCATAGTGTCTACATATGACCGACTCTACAACGTCTACATATGGCCGACTCTATAGTGTCCTGGGTTTTGAGTCGCAGTATGTTTGGACGCTCAGACAACGCTATAGAGTCAGTTTTTCACTTTTAGCCGACTCTAATTTACTGTTTTCTTGTAGTGATAACATGATAGCAAAGTCATTGTAATAGACTATCCTAATGAGATTTGTTGTTTGTTGGACATATTGTTTAAACTGCTATCGGACCATTCATTAATATCTAGTCCCACACACAAAATATATATACCTCGATGTGAAGGGAGTGTGTTGAAAATCGCATATCAACTAAAGATAAAACTAATTTTCAATATATATGTGGGTGCAAATTTCACTTTATAAATTAGTCTTGTGGGACTTAAAATTTACTCCTTATCATTATGATAAGTGAGTCATGAGTTTTTAAAATGTAGATGTAGTAAATATAACAATGGTGTTTAAAAGTTTACAAATGTTGTACATTTAAAGTAAAATAAACTAGAAAATGTTTGATGCGAAATTGAATTGATGATGAAAGTAAACTACAAAGAAATGTGGACAAACGTTAGGGTACAGTAGTAGGAGAGGGGGCCATCCAGAACACAATGGCCATAAGTGCATGAATTTCAGAGGTTTGTGACGTTCTGTACTACACTCTAATCATTTCAACAAAAACATCACCATGGACTGTCGTATATGCTCTTATCATTCTTCACATATACTACCTCCATCTATCACCTACGATTACAAATGTTTATTATTATAATACATTTTAAATCACTTTCTAGGTTTAATATTTTGTGAAGTGAATACTCTCTCACGTGTTCATGCACCAAATATTTCCGCACTTGTCTTTTTCGCTTTTTGTTCCATAAAGTATTTTCTGAGTATTGGTTATATTGTCCATGAAATTCATCGTTCAAGTGTTGAGAAATTGGAGAAAGACAAATGCATACCAACACCTTTATTACTTCATCACAAGTTAACTATATAAAAGAATTTATTTAATTGCTTCCGACTTTTTATACCGATGACCATATCAGTATCTATAATTTTCTTTTAAATAAATAAGGTTATTTAGAAATAATTCTATAATATATAAAATAAAATAAAAATTGATCTTAAAATGTTATCTAAATAAAATCATATAATAAAAATATTAGAATAAATAAAATTAGTCTTTTTAAAAATAAATTTAAATAAATTGTACTGCTAATTATATTTAAATAAAATTAATTTCTTTGAAAAGAATTCTAATATCATAAATCTAAATAAAAAAATAAAATTATATAAAATCAAGTTCTAAATAATTTAGTCATTTGATTTTTTTTTTAGAAAAACTTAAATTAAAAATCACTACTAGATAGTTGGTATAAAAATATTGAGACCCATTAATAAACAAGATTTAAAATACTAATAATATTAGTTACATGAGAGTATAATTTATTATATTTATTTAGTATATATTTTAGATTTTGCCTAAGTGTATCCTTAAGGGAATTATTTCATCTTTTCTAGGTTACATCTTACTATTGCATAATTTAGCTTTTTCATTTGTTTACACATCATTATATTTTATCTAGTGGGTTTCTTTGTCTTGGACCATCTGATTAGAATTCTCTTTGACTAGAAAATTTTATAGTTTTATTTGAAATAAACAATATAAGACATTAGGAATAAGGCTTGATTATGTATTTGTGAACTTGGAACATCTAAAACAATCATTATAAGTTCAAAATTTTAGCTGAAAAATGTGTAATGAGATAAGATAAAAATAAAAAACACAATTTCTTTTATTATATTTTGTTTTCCATTCGATATTCTTTTCAGTTTTAAAAGAATTTGTTGGATATCTCATTAAACAAGAAATAAAGTTAATTTAGAATATATAACAAAATACAAATCTCATTTTTCAATTCAGTTTTATTTTATTGACTTATAATTAAAATTCACATAGAATGTACTTAAGTGATTGACCCCTTTTTGTTCCGTAAATACTACTTGAACTAATAAATTAATACGGAATATTTTTTACTTTGACCATGAAATTGATCGACACACAATTATATTTTAATTATATAATAAAATAAGTATTTTTTAATAAGTTACTAAAATTTAAGTACAGTTTTTCTTATTTCAATAAAAGTTTTCATGTCATTAATAAAATCTTATCTTAATCACTTATATAACTTTTTAATTAATATTATATAATTGTTTAGTATTAATGAAACATATTTACAAATAATTAAGTATAAGAGTGTAATTACATTCCACAAAATTTTGCAACATAAAAAGAAAAACTATTACATCAATAAAAATACATTATTTAAAATACAAAAAAAATGAATAAAAGGAACACAACTTTGTAAAAAGATACAATTATTTAATGCATTGTGATAAGTTATAATAAGAAAAACAGTACTACAATTAAGTTAATGCTTATTTACTTTTACAATATTATGTTTGTTATTTACTATTAATAAATATGTGTGCCTTAAGCTATATGTAACATATTTTTCACATGTATGTTAAGTTATGATTTTATATTCAGCTTTTCTATATCAATTTTCAGTTTTTATTTTTGAGTGTAAATCAATCAGCATGTTAGTGTCACATCACTCAATGCTGTTAAAAACACAAACGGTTGTTTTCAATAACAGATTAAAAGCACAATTAAATAGTAAATTTTCAATAAGTGCTTTTGTTAGTAATTACTATCTTTAGTAAAACTAGTCTTTCAAATATTCCTATGGTATTAAATTATTAAAATGCACTCATAATAGAGAGCTTATGAAATAAAGCATAGGTATCATCTTCTAACTTTCTTACGAAGTCACTGGTCAAACTTACATAGATTCCATTAATTTTTTATCAATTGTTGTAAGGATTAAAGAATTCATGTTTAATGTAGTATCGAGTTTAAGATGAGTTTGCATAAAAGAAAATGATTAAAAATAATGTGGTTTAGTTTAAATAAGTTAAATTATTAAAATAATTAAAAAAGTAAATAGCAGTGGTATTAGTTTAAGTTAAAGTTGTTGGAGATGGTAACTCGTCCACACGTGGGACCTGAGGCAAGAAGGTGCGTGTAAGAGACAGAAAAGTGGGAGCGTATGGGGACAAAGTGGGTCCCATCAAATTATGTAACCCTTTTCCCACTTCATCCATTATCCCCTCCCCACGTGCGCTCTCTGTGGGCCCCACCTTCTATCTGGATAAAAAATAAATAAATGAACCTTACCATTATCAACCATTGTTTTTTTCTCTTCTTTTCTTTTTGTTTGCTCGTTTTATGCGCCGCGTTATTTTCAAAGCTTTCAAACCAATATTCAAAGCGTTATTCAACTTTTTCTCGTAAGTTGCTATTTTAAAAATATTTTCTTTTACAAAACAAAAATAACAAAACGCAGATTCCAAGCACGGACCTGGTCGTGCTCCGTTCCTTCCGATTCTCTCGGTACTGATGAATCACACATGTGACCTTCGCTAAACCAAACACGGATTTAACTAATTTATTTTCCATAAATGTACTACAATTTTATTTTATTTTTCTGCAACTATAAGATATATTTTTTCCTTTTTTTTAAATATCATTGTGACGTATTAATGGACCATTCCTCAGGAAAATAATTTTCGTATATAAAGGAGAAAAGAACTAGCTAAGGAGGATGAACATTTAGTCGATTACCTTGTAGTCATTACTTCTTCTAATGTGAATAAGACCTTATTGACTGTTTTAATTTATTATATTTATTAATAAATATATTCTTTTAATATTATGTTATATGCTTTCTTAATCCAAGTGATTCAAATGTTTTAGTGATAATTGAAGCAAGCTTTTATAGTATTCCTTAACAATACAAACAACAGTTTTATTATATGCGTATGTGCCATAGAAAAACACTTCAACCTTTAATGTTAGGAGATTTGTTTTTAATCGAAAAGAAGAATTAAAATAAATGTAGTTGTATACAATTTAATTAATCTCATTATTTTTATTTTGAACTATACCTCCTCCAAACTTCTTTTTTTTTACGACAAAATATGATAAACTCCTTCAACTTTCCAATCTAATATTGTTTTCTGGTATAGATATTAACTCAGTTGTTGGTCAATTCACAAGTTATGTTTGGTAATGAATGAAATAAATATAAGGAGTGAGTAGTTGATTCTCTTGCAGGTGATAAATTAGAGTTAATTATACTTTTTCTAATCAACTATAAGACATCAGAAGTATAGGAAATCCCATGCTAATATATTTCACTCAGTGAAAAGGATATTGGTACAATATGATAATTCTAGGAACGAAAAAATTGGAAAAAAAAAATTAAATTTACATTTTTCAAAAAGTTAAAATTAGTCTCTATTTAATTTGGATAATATCTTTGAATTTTTAAATATTTAGCTTGTATTATATATTATTTTTCATATTTTATTTTTCTGAAAGTAGTTATGGAAAAACTTATTTAAATATATTTTTAATATATGCAATTGTTACTTGAGAGATCAAAATTGTTGGAGATAAAATTGAAATTTAAAATAAATCTTCATGGAGAGACTTTGATCGATATGCTTTCATCCTCACAACCTTCCAGACATAGTGTGATTCTTCTCCTTTAAATCTCAATTTGTCATCCATTTGTTATAAGGTTCGAAGTATCTCCTCTTGCACCATCATCATTTTTTATGCTTGCGTTTTTAAAACTCAAGCATAATTGATTTTCTTGCCCCTTGGTTAGCACCAAAATATTCTATATAAAGAAATGGAGATATTAAGCTAGAAAATTCAACGTGTTATGTTTTATTTATTGTCATTCTTATTTAACCTAAGGCTTCATTCTTCCTTCTCATACAAATAAGACCTTGTTTAGTGTTTTGATTCACTTTATTTATTAGTAGAGTTAGTCCTTTAATATTATGATTCAAATGTTTCATTAATCAAAGTGGTTCAAATGCTTTAGCGATACTATCAATATTTTCCTATTAAATGGACTAAAATGTCTTCTATAAATCTTGTCTAGCTTGGTTGATGGCTTACTAGGAATGTTACTAAGATTGAGCCTAGTCCATAACACTACAAAACTTGTTTTCTATGTATGTGTAAAATAATGTGTAGTGATAAGTAGGATTCCAACCTACCTTAAGCAAGTCTTGTCACTCAAGACTGATGGATTTGTAATTACATGTAGGATTTCAACTTACCTTTAGCAAGCCTTATCACTCAAGAATGAGGATTTAAGAAGGATTCCAACTTATCTTTAGCAAAACTTATTATTTAAGAAGGATTGTGTAGATAATATGTAGGATTATGGCAACCTATAGCTCAAGATTAACTAAAAATAACAACATACAAATATCAACAAATAAATTGAAATATTTGTCTAATATAAATATAGAAGAATTTTATGACAATCATGCTAAAATAAATACATAATCTGTAACAAATTTAAAGTATAATAAATATTAACACAAGTAATGATGACTAAATAATTATTAAATTAAGGTAATATAATGAGAGAAAAATCAACGATTTGATTCTTAACCTTGAGAGAAGAATCACAAGCTTAAAAAAAATACTTGGTTACAAATAGAATCGGTAAAACCAAGACAAAATAGAAGATATAGTGCTCTACGTTGAAATTTTACCTATCATTACACCGTCCCTTAATAATAAAACTTGCTTAAGGTAGGTGTGAATGCTACGTACACATCCCCTCAGTATAGGATGACAAATGAACTTGTTCCCCATAATATTATTTGAACTTGTTCCGATATTGACAAGGAATCTCTGTATTTATTAGGTACGGGTATGAGTACGGACACAAATGAGTTTCTACGTATATCGGTCCTCATATCTTCCTTATTCTTATTCCGATCTCCGTTTTAACTTATTAAAACACCTTTAATCATTTATGTATTCTAAAAGACTTGTACTAACATTTGGTCAGTAGTTTTGTAACTTATTATTGGGATATACATTAACTCATTTTTTTACTCTTTTTTAAAATTATTTTATCATTATCCAATTGTTATTTGATATTCTTATTTTATATTTATGCAAATATAATATATTTCTTTATATTTGACTTTGGAAAACAATAATGTTGTTTTATTTTAACATGTATGATAATATCATGTGTTTTTCTTTAATAAATTTTAATAATTTTTTCTATTTTATAAATTTCAATTAAGAGAATTCATATTTTTTATATTTTAAAATTTTTTATTTTTGTATATTTTTTAATTATAATATTTTTCTAAACAAAATTTCTATATTTTTTAGAGCTTTAAATATTTATTTTTTATTTTTTTAGTATAAAAAATATTTTTTTTCAAGTAAAAAAAATTAAAAGCTGTTAATGGTAGAGTTCAAGATATAAAATATACATGTAGTATAGTGGTAATAAAGATGTAAAAAAGTATTATGCATGAAAAAATTCATTAATTCTTTAACAGAAAATAAAATTACATCAAGAAAGAATTTCTGTTTCGTTAATTTTTATTAAAAAAACACGAATTAGTTATATTATTAGCTCGTTACAACAATAATCGCTTTTTAAAGTTATTTTTTTTTTCTATCAAGAGAGGGTTTAAGTGTGTGAATAGAGAAAAGTGGATGTAAAAATAATAAATGGTCCTATGCAAATACTTGCTCTTCTGGCGGACCAGAATTTTATCAAGGCCCAATTTGCACTTGCTTTAATCCAATCTTTTTCATTCTATTATTATATCCTAATTATATATATATATATATATATATATATATATATATATATATATATATATATATATTATTAAAAAAAATTATTAATAACAAATTTTAGTGATAAAAAGTTGTTAATCACTATAGTGACCAATTTACAAAATAAAAAAGTTATTGGTTATTAAAGTAGTCATTATTATAAATAAAAAATTATAAATTGTTTCTTAATTAGTTTATAAAATTTAGGTACCATGTTTTAGCTACCAAAGAAAATTGATCACAACCAAGATTTTTTCTACCAAAATAATTAGTTTCTAAACTAATATTTGATTAATTAGTGACTAATTATAATTTTTTATTCATAATAGTGACTATTTTGGTAACTAATAATTTTTTATTTTGTGAATTGATAATTAAATAGGTCACTATAATGACTAATAACTTTTAGTCATTAAAATTGATTATAAATTAGACATTTTATTGTAATATAAATAAGACATTTTGAGATACTTTGCAATTTAGAGTTAACAAAAACTTGTAAACATATTCCTCACTTTAATATCTTGAAGTCGAATATTTTAGACTTTTCATAGTTAGTTTTTCTTATCTTAAAACTTTGTTTTCTACAAAATTATTAAATTTGAAAGTATTTTTTATAAAATTTATTACAAAAAATATTTTATACAAAATATTTAAAAAAAAAAAAAAATTCTTTTCAAGATTTGTAAGTATTTCTTAAAAAAGAAAATCAAATCAAAATTGGCAGGAAAAATAATTTTTTCAATAGTCATACTTTAATGAAATCCTGGCCTCTAACTGGATACAAAAGTATATGCTCCAAGCTGGCAATGATCATACTCCCAACTTGAGGCAACTCTTAACTTTAATATCTTTTTAGTTTGCTTTTTCTCTTATTAAGCGATGTGCATATATTAGACTGCAATTTTCCTAATTCTCTTATAAATAGGAAGGAAAAATAAGCTATATAATGACGTTGTATTTTACATTATCATCTAATTACAAACTTTCTAAAGCTTAATTAGTTTTTTTTTTTACCGCTCAATAGTTATTCTTTTATGAATTTGACAACCAAAGTTTTTTAATATTTTATTATCATTTTAAATTTTAGTATATTTTAATATTTTGTTTTCTAAAGCTGATGATTTAATTTTAAAAGTGTAAACCTAAAAGGAAAAATTTAGTATGATACTTAAATCATTCTCATTCCAATTCCTGACTTTGAATCTTATCTTTTTTTTTCTCACTTTTTTTTTATTGGAGATTTGAAAAGAAACAGAAAAAGGAAAATTATAATGACCATTTACTTCACATTGTTTTGTCTGGGTGTATAGATAAGAAAGAGAAGAAAAGAAAGGCCAAACACAAAGCACATGAGATATGCAAGTACAAGATATGAAAATATGAACACAAAAGGCTAAGCATGGTACTGTATATAGCAGAATCTATCATAGATACCAAAACTCAGAAACTGAACACTTAGAGACACTTCACAACAGTTAAAAGCTATTTCCAAAAACCTATTACAGAATACGTTGCATGTGTACTGTCTTTTTGTTTTTATGTCTCCAAATATGTAACTGATTTTGCTATCACTTTTTTTTACCAATGCCATTACTATTTTCGAACTTCAGACTTCCTAATTTCAAACAATTTTTTTTTAAATACTTGGTAGTTTGATATCATAAATATGTTATTATTTATTTATTTATGAATTATAATCATTTAAAAATTGAAAATTCCTTTTAGAACTTGTTTTGAATGGATTAATAATTATTTATAAATCACTTCTGAAAATGAGAAGTTTTTTTAGTGACAAATAAATAAAAAAGTTTAAGCTGTTACCGAAAGAGAATGTGGTACAAAATGAAAGGGAGGAAAAGTCCATTGCCGAGAACACTGAATGGAGATTTTGGGCCATACATAATGCCTCTGTAATCCCTCCCAGCACAGAATAAAACGGCAGGCTTTTACTTCCTTCACTCCAATAAATTCTCTCCACACCCCCCATGAATTTTTAAAATGACTCTTTTACCTTCTGTAAAAGTGATTTTCGTATTACATATTTCAGATTCTGGAACAAGATTTTTTGGAAAGAGATTTCCGTTTTGAGATTTTCAAAACAGAATTTCCGAAATATAAGAAGTACATTATGGAACCAATATTTTGGAATAAACTTCCAAAATGTGTTTAATGCCTTCTGGGATGAGTCTTTTGGAACAGCAACATGAAATGTGTTTCGAAAATAAATTTTCAAAACACATAAATACATTTTGGAAAAAGAATTTCAAAACGAGATTTTTTCATATTTTCTATCTTCTTTTTCCACTATAGCTCAGGTGATGTTGGAAGTTGTAGTGGCAGGAACCACGATGGTGGTTCAGTGATACAGTGATTTTGCAAAACAATGTTTGGATTTTCTTCCTTGGGGGTGCAATTAGTAGTTTGTAGGAAGCAATAGCCGAAAGGCATTGGCACTTGCGTCTTATTGCACAGGTTTTGATTCTTTAATTGCCTATTAAACAGTATTTTATTTTTAAAAAAAGAAAGCAAGAAACATAATATATGGTAAAATAGCCCAAAATTGAGGTTGAGCCTCGTTGAACTTGGTGGAAGCACGTAGAGAGACAATAAGAAAATATTTTATTATCAATCAATTTTATGATTAAAAGTTGTTAGTCATTATAGTGACCAATTTAGATATCAATTTACAAAATAAAAAATTAATGATTACTAAGATAGTCATTATTCTGAGTAAAAAATAATAATCTGTCGCTAAAATAGTCATTAATTAATTAGAGACTAATTTAGAAACTAATTTTTTTGGTAGCAAAAACCTTAGTAACTAATGTTTAATGATCAATTTCCTTTGGTTGCTATAACCTTGGTAGCTAAATTTTACAAATCAATTTAGAGACTAATTATATTTTTTTTTCATAATAATGACTATTTTAGTAACCAATAATTTTTTTATTTTGTAAATTTATATCTAAATTGGTTACTATAGTAACTAACAACTTTTGGTCATTAGAATTGATTGTTAATGAAATATTTTCTAATAGTGGTAGCTTTAGTCCAAACTGGTAATTCTATTATTGTTTCCTTACAAGATTAAAAAAAATTAAAAGAGAAATGTTGATAAACTTGGTGATTTAGAACTTAAAATAGCAAGGAAATGAAATAAATTGTGTGTAAGTTAGGATAATTAATTGAATTGATGCAAACAAATTATTGAAACGAGATTATTTCATTAAAGTAGGTTTGCCTTTTAGCACCGTATTGAAATTTTATATCATGTAGTGATTCTTCATGTTACTTCACATATTTTGAAATTGAAAAGTAGACTAGACATTCAAACATAGCCTAAAAAAGTGCATCATATTAGGGGTGGCAATGCGGACCAGCCTGTCCCGCATTTGGCCCGTAAAAAACAATTATGTTACTTTAAGTTCACTCATTTTAAATAATGACTACTTAGATGCCCCTTCTATACCCTATTCACATTACCATTAAGTTGTGTTAGACAAAATTTGTCATAACAATTCTTAGGTTAGTTATGATGTATAACTTTAACACCAACCCACCTATCAACACATGTTCCATACCTTACTAATTATCTTACAACAAAAACACAATAGGTGGTTAATTGTTTCCTCCATCTCTTTGTATAAAACACATAAGGTGTTGGCAATCAATATTCTCGTTCTTCCTAGGTTTACCTTAGTCGCTACGCTATTTTCAATTACCCATAATAAAAAATGTTGCGCAAATGATAGAAGCTTTACTCTCCAAAAAAGATTAAACTAGTCAAATTTTCCCTCTAAAGATATTCTTTGGCTTTGTGTATGCAGACTTAACTATAGAAAGATTTGTCACCATCTCTCCATGCTCATATGTTATCTCTTTCTCTATGTATTGAATTTCGTGAACCACTTCTCTTTGTGGGTCTCTCTACCACCATGATTCGTGTTTTGGTCTAAGGCTCTTTCATTCAACCTTCTCCATGATCCATACTTTGATTCTAAAATATGCCTCCATAAATCTTAATTTCGCACTCCAAAGTCTCCGGTTCAAGTTAGCCAATAATGCAATATTGAACTGTCTTATGTCCTTTTCCCCCTATGATGAAGGATTGACCCCAACCAAGGATGGAGGCAAATGCTTAAGAAGACTAACCATGTTTAGAAAGGAAGTTCACTAATCCTTCATCCCTTTCATTTGTGTTTGCTATTTTTGATTCCCTA
>Ga0099822_1006320_pt1 | contig 15441 bp, 8 predicted proteins | sample CowpeawhiteBW_FD_76839 | JGI IMG/M metagenome (GOLD analysis project Ga0099822, IMG submission 76839) | Root nodule microbial communities of legume samples collected from California USA - Cow pea white BW | ecosystem: Host-associated > Plants > Roots > Nodule | place: USA: California | collected...
CAGAGAAAAACGGGTACTAAAGGTGTTCGTCTCGTGCCCCACGGTGGGCGCCAATTGTTCCTGCAGAGAACAAATAAGATGAGTTAGGCACAAGTGTCACCTTACCATGTAGTCCGTTATCTCTTCAGTTGGTTTCTTCCCGGTTGATACATGTCAGCTTGAACCTAGGAGGGGTTACCTGCAGAAGAGTCTCTGAAGCTCAAGTAAGTCAAAGCTCTTAGAAAGTCAAATCAGTGATTAATGAATGCGTACCTTTAATTACTGGGGTCCATGCGTATTTATAGAGTATTAATGATGTCTGGTTGTCCCGTGGGCTGGGCCTTGACTTGGGTTCTATTGGGCTGTGAGTGAGCCTGGGCCCTAATCTAGGCCCTTAAGGCCTATTGAACGCGAGGGCTTCCATTTTACTAAGTCTTCAAGAGCGGTCTGATCCGTTTACTTCTTGACTTGTTAGATATCGTCCTTGGCCGCACACTGTCCTAGGTTGGCCGCTTTGTTGTTACTTTAGTCTTTATTCCGTTATGAGTCTGTGTCCATGCCAACCCAAGTCGTGTACTTGGGTTGTTTCCGGCATGTACGTGAGGGTTGTCATCTATATGGTTAATCTGACCAGGTCCGGTACAAGTTAGGCTGACTCGGCCTAGGCTGAATACCCGGCTGCCTTGATGCATTGTTTACTCATTTAGTTGAGTTCGTTAGGTGTGGTACAATTTTCTTTATAAACAATTTTACGAAAAATAAATAAAAAATATAAGTTCTATTTCTTATACAAGTTAAAGGAAAATTCTTTACTCAAACTTGTATAGAAGTTCCATTTATTCAACTTTTTTTTATGGGTAAATTAGTATTAACCTATGAAAAAGTTTTAATAAAATTTACCTTTTCGTTTTTCTTTTGAATAAGTAAAAAATTTTATTTAAAATAAGAGCTAAATAATTTATATTTTCTGTTGTCGATTACTTTTTTTCTACTGATTTGGTGAGATCTATAAGCGGAGGGAACCCATGTGTGAACCTCATCGATATGGTTTCCTAGATTTTGTACAATATTTTACTTTAGATTTATTTGCTATAAAAATATTAATTGATTAATTTCTTTCATTCCATTTTATAGGAATGCATGAGTTACTTGTTTCTATATGTTGTTCAAGTTGATTTGGAAGTTTAGAAGCTTTATGAAGATCACTTTACAAACAAATTTGATGTGTATTTTTTTTTTATATTTAAATTAATATAAAATAAAAACTATGAGTACTTTGTATTTTTTTAGATATTTACATTGATGTAATTGTGAATGAATATTTTTTGCAATTTTAAATGATCAATGAAATTAATGTTGGTTATTTTTATTTTTAAGTAGTGTTTTTAATTTTTAAATTTATTTATTATTATGATAAATATTTTTTATTAAGTTATGAATTTGTAAACACAGAGTATAAAAAGGTGGATTATAAACAAATAATTTATAATTATAAAAAATAATGTAATTTTTGAATTAAGACACTAAAAAAATGAAATAATATGAGAATAATGGCAGTTCAAATTGACAATTCTTATATTGAATTTGTTTTCTAGAATTAAAAATTGTGAGGAGTATAATTTTTGTTATATACATATAGAAAACACCCCACTTTATACATTGCAACAAATGGTGATGTTGCAGATAGGGATATCAACGGGACGGGTAGGGTGTGGATAATAAATTTTTCATACCTTACCTACTAGATAAATATTTGTCCTGTACCCGTATCTATATCTGTCAGATATCCGTTATGCGGGTACCCACATAATTTTTTAATATCTATGGATATCTACGGGTACCCGCAGATATTTACAAAAAAATAAAAATAAATATTTAACAACATATTTTAATCGTAAATTCGAATAAAATACAATACATAACATTCATAAATTTTAAACAAAGTCCAAATAACCCATTTAAATAGTGTTGAATGATAATTCACAAAGAAATAATTTTTTTTTTAAAACTAATTGATAAAAAAAATAACTCATTCAAAATCAATATGTTAATATTTTAATCATGTTTTTTTTTCTTTTTTAATTTAAATTAGAGTATAGCGGATACGGGTATCTATGGGTACAAATACTATGATACCCGTACCCGCCCCGTTAACATGCGGGTATTAAAAATACTCGTACTTGTTACTCGCAGGTATCCATTTACAATATCAATTTTCTACCTATTGCAGATTTTATCCAGAGATACCCGTGTGTACGAATTTTTTTAACATCACTAGTTGTAGCGGTTCACTTGAAACCACTACATTATACTTTGGGGCGACACAAATTCCGATGATTCTCGAAATCACCACACATGTAAATAATAATAGTTAAAACGTCCTAACAATAGTTGTAGTGAGCTTTTTTATTATTTTCACGAAGTCCTTGTAGCGAGCTTTCCATGTGTGACGTTCTGCCAACAGTTGGGACTCTCTTTCTTCACATTACTCAGATGCATTAAGGCCTTTTGCTTGCCAATATTTGTTGCGGCCAACTCTTTCTTCAAGCCCTCTATTTCAACAACCAATTTACTTGTATCCAGTAGTTTCCTCATAACAGTTTCCAAATGGCGACCCATCACCATAGTCCTGGCTTGAAACTCATTTGATGCATATAACACAGTCTTTCGGTGAGTGGTCGAGACTATGTTGGCTTCTTCTGGTCACAATGATACCTCTATCCCTTTATTGATTTTCAATTTGGCATCGAATAGAGCTACAAGAGAGCTCATTATACTCTCATTGGCAGTTGATCACATTCTTTTTAGAGATGGAGGCAGAGGAGTTCCTGGCTTGGAGGGCCTTTCCTACGCTTGCTCTTTTTCTTTTCAGTTGGAGGGGGCATCGGGTCACCTTTTTTGGCGAACAACTTGTCCACAACATACTAGCTTATTCTTTCTTCATCTAAGCAACAACCATGATATATGCAAAGGAAAAATGCCATTAACTAGGGTTAACAATGCAAAGACAATATACAATAAGCTAGCCATACATACCAAAAAGATCATCACATGGATGAGAGGAGCCAGAAACCCCACCAATTTTCCTTGAAAGAAGCTTCTTAAGCAAATGGTCCAAGTAGGACAATATATGCATGTCTTTCGAGGTCATGCAGGTTCTCGGCCAAACTCGATATTTTATGCAGTTCTTGGTCAATAGAAAGGAAATGTGGGTCTTTTGTCATCAAAGTAAAAATACTCGATCCCTGCTGGCCTTATGACCACCTTGAAAAACCCAGTCTCAAACTTTTTAGAAGATTAGGTATAGGATCCTAGCAAGCAATGGTTAGAGAATGAAAACGACCTTGAAGGTAATAAAGTCATGCCTCCATCTAGGTAATATAAAAAAAGGGTTCAATTGCCAAAGTAAGGATCATATCCATTCCTGAATACATCAATTACAAATATCTAAGATTGGATCCTTGCTAACTTGAGTGACAGAGTTGTTACAGGTTCCCACTCTATGAAAATATCGTTAAGACGAGGCAATTTAGGATAATCCACATGAAGAAGGACTGGAAAATCGAAGACTTTTGAGATAACTCAATTCCTTTCAAGAACAATTTAAAATTTAGTATTCTAAAATTAAAATATATGTTTTACTATGGTTGCTAAATTTGTATTAAATTTAGATCAATATTTTAACATGATTTACAACTTTTAAATAAATTAAATTGGAATGTTAAGGGCATGTAAGGAGTTGCCACAGGTACATGTTTTTTTTTTTTATCAACACACGTCCATGCTATTTTGTTTAGATAATAATGCGTTTTTCTTCTTTACAATTCTTTTTTCATTCTTTGATCATCCTTATTTTTAAATTATCCCAGTTTCTCTTCTTTACATTTCTTTCTCTTTCTTTGATCATCATTATTTTTAATATATCCCACTAAGATTTTTTACTATTTTTATTCAGACATCACAGTCACATATAAGAGTGCATCCGGCCATTCCATGTCGAAATTTAACCTTTTCAACGACACTGAAAAAAAAAGGATAAATTAACAAACTCATGTTAATTCTATATATATGAACTTTGAGATTTTAAGTAAATCGGTATTTCAGAGTTCAATTATTACCTATCAATCATCAAATGAACAAATTCATTAAAAAATTAAAAACCATGGAAATAATAGAAAGCTCGTATAGAAAAACATATATAAAATAAAATCTCTTCTAAATACATACATAACTGAAACATATTATAGATGATTTAATGTTTTAGGAACTATTTTTCTTTTCAATTACTTTTATATAAAACATTAATACTTCGTTTCAAATTGAAACCAATTAACATTTATATATCCATCAAACGATTCTTCAAGTGAAACTTCTTAAGTGAGACTTTCAAATATCTCCACACTATAAATGAACATAACAGAATATAAACAAAATTTTATTTAAAAAATATAAACACGTAAAAAAAGCTAAATATATCTGAAAAATATCACGAAAATGTGAGAATTTATTTTTTTGATTTTGCTCTGCTTTTGAATCTGAAGTATAATATATCTCTTTGGTTACGTGGCTGCCTTGGTCTTGAATTCCTCTCTGCATGCTGCAAAATTTGGCATATTTGAAATTAAACGTTTTTTTTACAAGAGTTCTTCAATGTAAGTTTCTTATTAAATTTGGAATCACAGAATGAATAGTGGCACATTGAATGGCTTACATCATGCACTGCGTCCCTCAAAAGTCTCACTTGTGCTTCCGACACTGTCCTTATCTGCATAGGATAGTTAAAATTTTCAAATCAATTAAAATGACTATCAAATAAAAAAAAATAAGATAAATATTACAAAAACTAAAAAAAATATAAAAATACAATCACTCATCTAAAACTAATGGAGAAAAATATTATAGTGAAGTCTTTTATTTTGTTATAATAAGATCAATATATAAATTTGTAGGGTGTAGGAGATAAAAATTTAATTGTAATTTTACAAAATTAAGCGCACAGCTATATATATTCACCCTCAAATGTTTTTTAATTTTGATTAACATAATAAATGCTTATTAATTTAAATGACAAAACGGACCTTCTTTGAATTTGCTAGGTTAAAACGGGTTTAGTTGGTCCTCCAATGAAAAAGTCATATTTATTATTTATATTATTTATTAATGACAAGCCAATTCGTCAAAAATATAAATAAAAAATTATAATATTTGTTTTGTAAAATAATTCACATAAATAAATTTAGCTAAAGATGTAAATATGTAAATAATTAGGTATACATTTCATTTGAATATTAATTTTTATTAGAACAACTCAATTCATAAATAAGCTATGAATTCTAAAAAAACATATATGTTACTTCTTAAAATATTTAAATCTTAAAAATATAGCATATATATATATATTAGAAACTTTAAACATAAATTTTTAATGTTTTTATAAAAGATATTTGATGAAGGGTTGACCTTATATAGAACATGATCTGTATTCTCATTCCTAGTAATTTCACTAATTTTGATTAGGGTTTAAAAAATCAGAAGCTAACTTTCATTACAAAATAAGTTTTTGTTTTCAAACTTGTAATATCAAACTAAAAAGAATTCAAAATAAAAAAAAAAAAACAAATTTGTATTTTAAATTTTGATCCAACAGCAACTTCGGTAACATTATTATGATCAAAATCACCTTGGAGATATTCCACTTTAGAGCTCAGTAACATTATTATGATCAATCACTTTGGAGATATTATACTTTAGAGTGTAAAATTCTGTTACAGTTTTGTTTTTAAAAAACGTCTTCAGGAGGAAGAAGTATTAAAATGCGCTTAACTTTAACTCCTAAATGATGTAAAACTATTAGGTATATCAGAATATATATATTTTTTAAATAACATATTTATGAAGAGAAAGAAAAAACACATGGTTTGAATAACTCGTACCTTTCTATCAATGTTCCATATGACACCTTCAGTGCAAGGAGGAGTGGTGAGTGAGCCTAAGTATCTATAATACATATTGCCTCTTGTCTGTATTCCAAAGGGATTTTTCTCTCCAATTTCTCTCTCTACTTCCCCTTCAACAAGGTGCTCAATATCTTTCTCAAGCTGAATTTTCAGACACATTGCTTGCTTTCAATAACAATGGAAATTATGAAACCATGAAATATTAAATTGGAACAAGTTTGAGTGAGTAATGAATGACCTGAGAGAGAAAACGATCAGGGCGATGCCCTATCTTGTAGAAAGCACCAACCACCAAAATTTTGTTTTCCATACTTACATGCACCATGTGCATCTCCAAGTCATACCTATTGTATCAAGAAAAAAAGAGGCATAGTTCAAAATATTATGTTGTCTCACCATTTAAATATATGTTTCAACTTTTCAACTTTTTTATTTGATATCTTAAATAAAAGTGCAAATTATACTTCCTGCCATTGATGGAATGTTCAGAAGGAGAGTGCCAATGACACTGTTTCAGAAAGAATTCGGTTCCATTGATTTGTATTGAGCCGGCATCACCCTTCCAATATACCTGCAACCGAATACAGTATACACATGAATGATGAAAGTATATATATATATATTACAATAAAATTCTCCATTATAACAAATTTTAGTGATAAAATTGTTTTAGGAACTATAGGGATCGATTTAAATATTAATTTATAAAATAAAATATTATTAATTATTAAAATATTTATTATTATGAATTAATAATTAAAATTGGTCTCTAAAATCTAGCTAACAAGGTGTAATCAATAATTTTGTATTTTGTCAATTGGTATCTAAATTGATAAGTATAGTGATTAATAATTTTTGGTCATTAAATTTAATTATTGTTTAAGAGTTTACAACATAAAAAAAGAATTAGAAAACTAAGTGTACGGAAACATATATATGGAAATAACAGTTGAAAATTCAAGTGTAATTTTAAATTTTGTATTGAATAAAAATGAAAAGTTTAAGTACTATATAAGATTAAAGATCTATAAATTTATTATTTTAAGGTTTTAGGAGGTAGTATTAATTCTTATGTTTGTCTCTTGGGTGAATTCTTCTTTTAATAAAGTTTCATCGGTAATATCAAAATCAATGAGTAATTTTGATGACCGGTTCGTACAAGTATCTTTATAGATAATAAGAGGGGAAAAAAAGAAGAGAAATTAGGTGGTAATGAGAGACTGACAGCAATATCATGGCCTCTGTTGATTATGGTGGCATTAGAAGAAAAGTAATCGGTGAAGAGTAATTGACAGCGAGGGATGATTTGGACTCTGGCACATGACAAGTCTATGGGAGATTGCATGTGTCCATGTTTACAAGCTGACCATTCTTTCTTTAACTCTCCCCAGTGACTAGGTCCCTTTTCACTTCCTCTCATGTAATCAAACTCTCTCTCGTCCTCTGCACAGTAACATTTTCTCTCATAATTTCCTCATAAATCACAATAATAATAACACTAAAAAGATCAAACTTACCAATTTCTTCCACTTCTTCACCTCTTGTTGATGCTGAATCTAACAAGACCATCGAAAAAAGCATGACCAAAGTTGGAACTATACATCTCTTCACTCTTGAAAGTTTCATGCTTACATGTAAAAAAGAAACAATGTATGACTGAGGTACTGGCCTAAAAGTTTGATTGTGTATATATATATATATTGAATGGTAGACGATTAATTGCATAATATAAAGTGATAAATATTCAATGAATTGGAGCTAGGCTTGGTTCAAATTTTCTTGTCTTATTAAAATGGCTCATCAATATAGAGGACAAGTGGTGATAAAGTATCCATTAATTAAAGTAAAGAAGAGCACGAAAAGATTGATTAATGGAATTTTTCTTGTAAGTATCCAGAGATATGGGGAATTTGAGGAACTAGATATAGGTAGAATGTAGAGGTAGCTACAATGAGAAGCAAGAAAAAAATAAGTTGCAAACGGGTGGCAAAGAATGAGAGGATCTTCTTCAATAAATTCTTTGGCTTAATTTCTAATTTTGTTTCTATTAATTCGCTTTAGTAATTTTTATTTAAGAAAAAGTAATTTAAATTGAATTTTTATTTGTGTAAAAAAGACTTAATGTAATTCCATTTTGATAACATTAACATTATTTAAAATGTCATATGGGTAATTTCTACTTGAAAAATATTAAGTGTCAAAAAATAAATCATAATTTAGATTTTAAATTCAAATTCTATTATGGTCAATTTAGTAAAATATGCAACATTAAATTTTTTTTAGAAAAATAAAAACTCAATTAAATTAATGTATATATATAAATATGAAAAGAAATAAAAAATCTAAATATACTAATTAAACCTAAATTCCTTTATATACTATATTGAGACTTAAGATAAATTTAGGGTAAATAAGTAAGTCTAATCTTTTACCTTAAAAATTGATATTATAAATCCTTAAAGAATGTGGTGAGAAGTAGCAAGTGGTAATGAGCTTATAGTCCCTTTGACCAAAGAGGAATTAATTTTGCTTAGATGGGTTGGAAGCCGCCATATGGAATGTCACTGTCGGTTAAATGGCAATTGCCAAACTCTTTCAAGGCTACAACAGTTTATCATTTATAGAGACATAAAAATGCCTTTGCATTTGTCTCACACAAACCTCAAACTTTGTATATGTTAAAGAGTTTAGCCCTTTTCACAACCAAACACATAAAAATATAAAATAATAATTATCGGGTATCACATGAAAAAAAAAAATACCCCAAACCAATTCAAAATGCGTGAATTTAGTCATTTTAACCAAATTTTGTTAAGTTTATCTGATGTTTCAAGCCCATTTCATGATAGTATTTAAATTATTTACACTGTTTGACACATTTTTTCTTCAATATTAACTTAAATACTATAATGAAATGTGCTTGAAATGTCAGACAAACTTAACAAACTTTGGTTAAAAGGACTAAATTCACGCATTTTGAAAGATGAAGGACTAAATTGGTATAAAGTTTTGATGAGGGACTAATTCCAAAATTCATTGAAACTTGAGGGACCAAAAACATATTTAACTCTACTTTTATATATATGTTTATAAATGGTTTGAAGAAGTGAGCGATGACTTTTTATAGAAAAAAAAAAAAATAAGTGAGTAATACCTTTTTTATATATTTATTTATTTATTTGTAAATGGTATGAATACGTAAAGGATGAATTTTGATAGAAAAGAGAAAAATAAATGAGAGGAATAGATTGAAGAGTATAGTTGTTTTGAAAAAACAAAAGAGGTAAATGACCAATTTTAAGTTCTTAAACGTGTAAATAAGTAACACAATATCCTTGAAAGAATTATTTTCTTTTATTTAGTCCTTGTACAAAAAGTATGATAATTATGTTCTAGTATTCAATTTAGTAACATCATTTTGTCAATACAGAAGAACCAACTTTCACAATAAGTTGTATTTTTCTGAAGGCCAGTGTAATATTTAAGCCGCCGTAAATTGAAGAATTAATTCACATTTCTTACAATATTTATATCAAATTATAACTTTTGTTTTTTAAGGACTAAATTATCAACAGTTTATATGTTTTTAGAAAAAAAATTATCATTTATCTTAAAGAATAGAGAAAACTTATGGAAGAAAGAAACAAGAAAATGTATTTTCGAAATGATTTTAGTTAATAAACCCTTTTATCAAGATATCTTTTAGGACTTAAATGTAAGAGTGTTTAAACGAGTTGAACTTAATTAAATTATATAACAATCGAATTAAACTACAGAAAGTAGTTTGTTATTGAAAAAAATAGTTCAAGTATAACTAAATTATTTTTATTTTCTTTAGTTTGGTTAATTACGTTCTACACTTTTTAATTGATTTTTTTATAACTTAAACTAATTTAATTGTCTTAATTATTATTACACATTGAATAAAATTTAATTTTATAAAAAGATATCACTTTATTTCTTTCAACTCAATTTCATGCATGAATTTATTTATGATAAAAATTATTAAAAAAATATATTGATGCAATGTTCCATGATCATTCAATTAAACCTAGCCTCTTCATTTGCTCCTAGGGTTTTTGTGTCTATAAAGGTTTGAACACACAACCATCCAATTATCAAGACAATGCATAATCAATTCAACCAATTCATCTTTCGTGATAATCTTTATAAATTTAGGATTATATTATCACTCATCATGATTAAGCATATTATTATAAAAATATTAGACAATAAAATAACACATAATGGGCATACACAAGACTCGAAATCAAGTCCTTTGATAATAATAAAGCACTCTCAACCACTTAAGCTAATACTCCACATCATAAAAGCTAGTATTAAATGTCATAATGGCTCCCACTACCCGCATTTATTAAATAAATTTTTATTTAGTTATTTAAATTTTTTGGGTCTTACAAAAATCATGAATATGTTGTTGTGTGATTCAGTCATCGGGTTATGACTGGATAATGGTAAGTGTGATATGAATTGTGTGTGGCGTGATTAGGGTTTATTAGAACCTGCCAAAACTAGTAACACTAGCATTATTGGTATGGCGCCTCACGATGCAGGATGAGCCGCCAGGCGATAGTGAACCAAGACAGTGGCAGTGGCCACTGGACTCGCGTGGCGCCTGGCGGACGGGGTGGTCCCGCTAGGTGAAAGTAATCTGGCAAAGACTCTAGAAGGCGCGTAGCGCCTGGCAGTAGGAGTTCACCACTAGGTGGCCGCTAGGCGGCTTGGAGCGTGAGTGTGCCTAACAACGTGGTGTGTGGCGCCAGGCGATTTCGGATGTAGTGATGGATTATGCGAGGGATTCTAAACAACTTTGGATGGAGGTCTTGATGCAATTCCTTGTTGTGGGCCCAGTTACGAGTGCAACTTGTATTCGGGTAACACGTGGCCACTCAAGGTTGTAGCCTGGTAGTTTTGGAAGCCTAGTGGAGTGTGCGAGATCGTGGCTCGTACAAATGGGTTCCGAAGATTGTCCTCCTCAGTGTTATCCGACGAGTTTTTTAGTCTTGGGACAAATATGAACCGTGGTTCGTATTGGGGAATTCCACTTGGTGTTGCGGATTGTGCCCATGACAAGATTATTCACGCGTATGGACTATAGGTGGTGGCTTGTAGTCGGAGAGGCGAGTAGACACTCGTGGCAGTAAAGATCGATCAATGTAATCATCAAAGAGTGTAGAATCAAGAGGCTTCCAGCGGAAGATTTGGAAGTCGAGGATTAAGGATTGGGGTTCTAACAAGGGCCATGGGTTTGAAATTGTATTCTTAATTTATATTATTTTCCTTTTATTTGAGCTCATCCTATCTGTGTGTGTTTAGGGATGATCATATAACTTGCTATATGGGAGCAGATGTTGATGCAGGTGAGCATATGGACACTTAGAGACGGAGTGAGGCTAGCCATGGAAGAATTTATATGGAATTATCTTTACGGATTTTGATTTATGGACTATTTCTATAATCAATTACTATGACTTATGTTATATTTGTAGTGTGAACGTATTTACGAATTTGATCTTTTGGTGCGTATAAACTAAATTTTAAATTTTTCTCCCCCTTTTGGGAAAGTAATTTTATTAATAAATGTTGTTATTAGTATTTCTATTATTTTAATTTTAAATAAGTAATTTTTGGCTAGGACATTACAACTATTATCCTAGTGATATAATAGTAGTCTGTTTCAACACCTATATTTATTTTGTAAAAAGACTTATTTGAGGTTTTGATAAATTTAAAGACTTTTCATTCATATTTGTTTTTGATAATTGTTTTCTTGGAGTGGAATTTTCAGAAATCAAATCAGTTGTATTATTGTTGTCTTTTGTCTCCATGAGTTTCTTCCAATACTTTCTTCAACAAAAAGGCAATTCTTTATTTAGCTTTTCACATTCTATGTTCTATTTTTCAATGTTTTGAATCATATCCTTATTTAACTTACATAGAATCGTGTTCTCTAGTAAAAGTCTTGCATTCTCATTTTAAATTTCATCAGAAAAAAATTGTTCTTATTCAATTTTTTTCAGATCTTTACTCACACTTTTAAAATTATTTTTAAGGCTTTATATGCCTCTATAATCCTAGCATAATTAGAAATGGCTTCACGATATGCAGGACAAACAAAATGCAAGTCAAAAAAATCTACCTCTTCTTCATTATTGTCATCCGATGCAGAACTAGTAGCATATGCCATGAGATTGAAATGAACTTTTTAATTTGAATTTTGAAGGACCAACATCGTCCTTTGCTCCTTTATTGGTAAGAGTAAGTTTTTCCTATATTTCTTTGGTAGACAATGGCATAAACCTTATTGTTTTCTTCATCTGATAAGCCACATGGTAGGATGTTTTTAGCTTTAACATTAATTCAAAACCAATATTTCTCGCTTTCATCACATGTTTTGCCTGAGAACAACTCTTTTTTGTCATTAAATGATGTAGGAATGCCATAATTAATAATTTTCTGTAATTCTATATTGATAGAGTAAAAATATTACATCATCCTTAGCTTCCACAGATTATACTTTTTATGGTCTACACGGATTATATCTTGTCCTTGTTTCTCCATTTGGTCTACACGGATTTGTCCTCAAACTGATGCAAAGGTAGGCTCTAATACCACTTAATAATACAATTAAGGTTTAGAAAGGGGGAAGGGTGATAGAGGATTGAATTGAGTATGTAAACATTTCCTTTTGCAAAGATAGATTTGACGAGATGAAGTAATATGATATGATGAACAAATACACATAATTTATACTAGTTCACCCAAACCTACAAGATATGTCTAGTTCTCTCTTAAGAACGCTACTTAAGAGGTTCCATTAATAAAATAAAGTATTATTATAATGAGTACATAAACCTCTCCAGGTTATGAGTATCACCCTCTCCAAGTATCCCAAGTATCAACCTCTTTAGGTGAAACCTATATAACCTCTCTAGCTATAACATGTTTAACCTTTTCATGTATCCATCTAAATCTCCCCTATGATATTAAAGTTTGTCAGTGGAATAAAGAGACACTCAAAGTAAGACTGCATAATTTAAAGTCACTGGATAAGCTTCACAATGTAAAAATTTTTACAATGGTTAACCACACACCCACTATTTTCACTAACTAGATTTTTTCTATTTGACTTAGTCCTTTGAACCATTTTCTCTTTTGAATCTCTCTTCTACATAATCTTACTTTGTACTTCCTTTTCTTATCATCTTTTTCAATCTCTATTTTACAACTCAGCTTGATTTTCATTTTATAAGCATGTTGGGAATATGACTTTTGGAGACTTTTTACTTCTAAATTATTTTGTTGTTTAAAAACTTCTTTGTATCAACATCTTTTTCTTTGACTATTAAGAAATATTCTTATCTGAGCTTTAGATTTTTTTTTCCTTCTTTTCTTGTTGGTTTCTTTTCTTTCTTTCGTTTCTCTATCTTCTCTCAGTTAAGTCTTTCTTCAATCTTAAATGAAGATGACCATTATAACATAGAGAAATTTCATTTGGTAATATAATGAATGATCATTTTCGAGATCAACACTTTAAAAGGAAATTACTAATAAAATTTTCAAGATAATCCTTAGAATTTCTTCTTTGAGATTCTTTGGTTACGAGATAGATATCATCTTTTGAATTTCTTTATCTTTTTTTTGTCGCATATAGATATCAAAGAGCACTTCATATAGAAAGTATTGATATAATCTTCTCTCTATTGAAGATTAGATGCACCCTTTTTGAATGACGTATTTTGATGGTAACAAAAACATCATAAAGAAATTGGTTAGATGAGATGAAGACACTAATAGACTATACCAAGTAACCATCAGATGAAAAATTGACTAGACATTGTCAATTGATCTACCAAATATAAATTGTGAGTATGTTAACACTATAGTGTGTGCTCATGAGTTTAAAGCAAGCTTTCTCAAAAGCATAATTAACAGAGACACGATAAAATATAAAGATTGGATGAAACAAGTCTAGAAGTGAAGAATAGACGAGCTAAGTCAAAAGAGTTCAACAAATCAGTCAAAACAAAGAGAACTCCACCAGACGAGTCAAAGCTTATGACAAAAGTCATGTTGACCAAATGAGTCATATTGACTAGATGAGTGAAAACATTAGATACATAAAAGCATTAGATGACTTGTAACATCCCGCTCGGATATTATGAGTTTTCAATAAAATAAAAGAGAAATGATAAATCAACATCATTTATTATACTACCTTTCCCAAAAACACGGGAAAATTTAAAACTATTACAACGTCAAAAGCTCAAAATCCTCAACATTATAATTATGAAATGGGAAAAACCAAGTTCAATAATAAAAGCATTACAAAGTCTTTAAAATCCATCCAAGCAATAAAACTCCATAGAAAAAAAAATCCCCCACGATAGCCCAAGCTCCAGCTCTATGCCTCACCATAACCACCTACACCATCCAAGCAATAACACTGAGGAGGGCAATCTTTCGAAACCCATCCATACAAGCCACGATCTCGCACACTCTACTAGACTTCCAAAACCACCAGGCTACAACCTCGAGTGGCCACGTGTTACCCCAATACAAGTTACACTCGTAACTGGGCCCCCAACAAAGCATCGCATCAAGACCTCCATCCAAAGCTATGTAGAATCCCTCGCGTAATCCATCATTGCATCCAAAACTGCCTAGCACAACATCCACGTCGCTAGGTTAACTCGCGTTCTAGACCACTTGGCAGAACACTTGGCGCTGCCGGGCGGTAACCCGCTGGATTTTGGTCCAAGCTTAGTTCTACAACACACCGCCTAATGGGACTACTTCCGTTGCCAAGCGCCAACTCTCGGGTTTTACTCGAGAGTTCACTTTGTGGCCTATCTCTTGGCGGTTTACACCGTTTCGCCAAATGTCACACCAGTAATTGGTAATTTACTGGTATTTGACACTCTAGAATAGGTTCCAATGAACCTATTTACACAAGACACTCAGTACACGCAAAACAAGCATTCGTGACAAGTAAATATACTTTCATATAATTAAGTTGAACTCAACTACACAATATCTCATGGTCAAACATCAAACACAACCATATTCTTGCTTTTATACATCCTGGAGAATCATAATAAATTCACATAAAACTATCAAAACAAAGTGTTATACCCAACATACAATCTTGGACAACCAAACGATATACAAAGAAGGAAAAACACAAATCATTATCCCAAAATATCGCACATGCAATAAAATAGTAACAATGATAATCATAAAAAAACAACAACAATAACAATAATAATAATAATATGGTTGTGTTTAATGACAATAAAAATAAAAATAAAAATAATGAAAATAATAATAAAATAAAATGAAACAATAATACTAATAAGATAAAATAATAAGATAAAATAATTATAATAAAATAATAAAATAATAATAATAATAATAATAATAAATAAATAAAGCAATAATAATAAATAATAATGATAATAAAATCATAAATAAAATAAAACAA
>Ga0099822_1006321_pt1 | contig 15440 bp, 9 predicted proteins | sample CowpeawhiteBW_FD_76839 | JGI IMG/M metagenome (GOLD analysis project Ga0099822, IMG submission 76839) | Root nodule microbial communities of legume samples collected from California USA - Cow pea white BW | ecosystem: Host-associated > Plants > Roots > Nodule | place: USA: California | collected...
AAACACACAAAAAATATAAAAATATAAAAAAAATAAAAAATATATATATATATATATATATATATATATATATATATATATATGACTTTATTATAAGGAATATTTTATTAATAACTTTTTATCAGACTATTTTACCTTTTGCCTACTCATAAAATCATTAATTATTTTATCTTTTCGTTGCTTTTTAAACTGCGCACTCCTTCAATTAATCTCTATATTTCTTTTTTTTCTTTATTTAAAAAAAAAAACTCTCTCTATATTATTTTCAGCATCTATTAAGTTTTCTTTTCCAAACTCTAAGAACAAATTAAATATATTAAATTGCTAAAAGGTAAAATTATTAAAAAAGCTTAAATTTCATATATAAACACTGTAGGTATACTTTTTGATAATAGGTATATCTTTTTATAAGAAACGACCAAATTAATGATAAAATTACAACATAAAAAAAAATTATGAAAAAAATATCATGATTTCCATAATAGACTTTAAATATATTTTTAATTCTTCTAATTATTTGAGACATGACTATTTTCTATCCGATAACTTTAAATTTTTTAAGTCACTTAAATTTTAAAAGAATGTTTGAATATCTTTATATATCTTTTAAAATTATCAACGATATAAATACTTCGATAAAAAAAACTACATTATAGTAAATATAGAATAAAATAAAAGGGAATACTAATAGGTATCCTGAGAGCGTTTTTTATATATCTTTTAAAATTATCAACAACATAAATACTTTGATAAAAAAACTACATTATAATAAATATAGAATAAAATAAAAGAGAATGTTAATAATCGTTCTTAGAGCGTTTTTTAATGTAAAATTAATAATCAATAATTCTACTATATTTTTGTTGAAATTTGAATAATTAAAATTCGCCGAATTTTTTTTTCTATTTTAAGTTTCTTTTACATTTAATTATATTTTAATTTATAACAACACACGAAAGACAAACGATTAAAAAGAAAAAATAAACGGTACAACGTGAAAATTATTTTTGTTAAACTTTTTATCAATTTTATTTTTGTTCATAAAATAGATTATTAAATACAATTATATAACATTTATGATTATTTTGTCTAAATAACATTTAAAAGATAGTTTTTGTTTTGTGTTAGGAAACGATTGTAGATATAAAAGATATAAAAAAAAAAGATATTTTTGTCAGAAAATACACTATATGAATTTATATTATTTTAATTTTGATTATTAGAGTTAATTATTCTAAATTTCAACATAAATATAATAAAATCAATATCAATTAATAGAGTTAATTATTCCACATTTCAACATAAACATAGTAGAATCGGTGATCATTAATTACACCTTATATAGTGCACCCAATAAAATGAATTCTTATATATCAAACTCGTAAATAGTTAATTACACAAATAAAGTCTAGTTATGCTTGTAACGTTCTTACTTTTAAATAATTATAATATTTTATTTCAGTTATAAAATTGCATACTTTCATTTATGTGAATAAATGTATATATTAAAAAATATATTTTATATTTTATTTAAATAAAGTTTAAATATTAAAAAAATATTATGACTAAGTAAAATCATGATAATAATAAAAATAAATAGAAAAAATAAACAAAATAAATAAAAATATATTAGTTAAAAAAGTATTAATTAAATGAATGAATTATTATATGTGTTAGACTCCTTTCTTTTTGTCTTATAAGTTAAGGGTTTGACCGTCTTAGTGGAAGGCCCACTTAGTAACCCCAAGACTCCTTCCAGCCACTTACCCCTTCATTATGTTTCTTTTCTCTAAAAACAGTTCCCTTCATTTCTCCATCTTTTGAGCAGAAGCTCTATTAGAGGACAATTAGAACCTCCCTAGAGCTACTCGAAATCTTCCTCCGTGTAAGTTGAGCTTGAAACTCCTCTTTTTTTCATTCCTGTTGCTTTGGCTCTACCTTGGGTTGTCTATGGAGCCTTAATTTAGTCACTGTGTACCTATTTTTTAGCGTCTTAAACTATTTTGGAGTTGTAGTGCTCCTTTCCTCTTAGGGTTCATCTTGTCAAGTTAGGGTTTAGGGTTTAGGGGTTAGGGTTTAAGGTTTAGAATTTAGGGTTTAGGGTAAGGGAAGTTAGGGTTTCACATGTTTTTAAGTTATTATGCTTGTTTTTTGTCTGTTTCACATTTTTTATGCTTGAATGATGCTGGTGAATGTGTTAAAATATATTGCTTGTGTTTGTTGCTGATATTTGGTGTTGCATGCGCGAGCAAGGGAGGAACCTGTTGTTTTTGCCCAAGCGAGTGACTCTCGCCTAGGCGAAAATAGCATAAATTTGCCCCTTCTTTCTACTCGAACTCTTGCTCAGGCGACAAGCTTCCATTTTAAGTGATGAGTCATCTCGCTAAGGCAAGAAGGTCTCGCTTAAGCGAGAACCCGTAGAAACCTACAATGTTCACTGTTTGAGCCCTCGCTTAGGCGAGATGGGCTCGCTTGAGCGAGATAATCTTTTTTGCTTAAGTAAGGACCTCTAGGTTGGGCGAGACTTGTGCAGAAAACACTATACTAGCTTAAATCATTCCTTGATTTTTTATTTACCTTTCAAGCTTGAAGTATGTGATCATGCATGTTTAGTATGCTTTAGTGGGACCAAAATTTTACTATATTTGGTGTGAAATGATAAATGGATTGGTTGGTTGTGGTCTTGGACATGAGAATGAAATGTTTTGAGATATCATGTGAATTTGGTGTGAGGAACATGGTTATGGTATGAGATAGACATATTTCCATAAGCCTCTTAGGGAGACCTCATGGTGGTGTTGTAGTGTATATAATTAGATAAGGATTCAAGTAAGGTTGCATCCTGAAACTCTAAAGAATCATTCAGTCTCACGTAGAGCAGACTGATTCAAGTCATGAGAGTAGCAGGAGGGCCTAGTCTTTGGCAAGATAATGATCGTATATGATCATGGGCTAACCTTGTGCGTGGTAGGTGAAACTCATTGGCAATGGCTCTGCAGAGTAGTAGAGACCACCACAAGTGCAAGCATCTAGTGAATTCGATCTCATTATATGTATCCGGATAATTGAGTCATAGAGTCTTGTTTGTTTGCTATCACATGATTGAATGTCTACTGTTTTGCATGTATATAATCTATTTTAATTATCTTCTTGTTGTAACATGTTCAAAATTTCTTTTTTTACTCTAGTTTACCCTTTTTCTTGTGTCTATTTTCTTGCGTGGTTTTTCCTTTTGCAATGATCATCAATTAATTAGTGTGAGCATATGTGGAAACCCCTGGTGGTCGTCAAGATAATGGGAATGCAATAGTTTAGTGGTCCACGAGTTGGTCTTGGGCTCACTGATGGGTTCCTTTTGTTACACTGTTACATTTCAAACTATTTGCTCTGTGAGCAAATTTCTAATTCCATCTATTTTGGATAATTATGTTTATGGCACTGCATGGTGCCTTTGGCTTTCCTTCTTGATATATTTGTGGATGACTGACAGTGAATCTCTTATACTCTTTGTCTTATGCTCTATTTTATATCGTAATCATATGATGTTTTATTTAGTAGATTTAATTTATTTAAATGGGATGTCACATTTTTATGGTATCAGAGCCTTCGTTACTTAGAGTATGTGGGCTTGTGCATGCTTAGCTTGTGTTGTGTCTTCCTAGTGTTTTGTAGCTAAGTTTCTAGTCTAATCAAAATTGAATAATGGTTTCTCCTATTTGTCTAGTGATATGGCACCTCCTCGTGTAACACTTGAACCCCCTCAAAGTTATGCGCCTAACATAGCCAGGACGATTGAGGCCATGGCAGCAGCCCTAACCCAACAAAGTAACACCATGATGCAGCAGCATGAGGCATCGATGCAGCGCTAGGAGGCATCTCTTGAGTAGCAGTAGATGGTGATGTAGTACATGAAGGCTGTGAGGTTGGCTTTTGAGGCTGCTTAGAGGCAACACATGGAAGCCCTCCGACAGTTGGAGGAAAACATGGTTGGTGGTCTTGCCTACGGTCCTCAAGCTCTACCCCACCCCAAAGTGGAGTTTGGAGGATTTTCTAAAGCACCAACCTGCCAAGTTTGATGGCAAGACCAATCCTGATCTAGCTGACCAATGGATGAAGGACATGGAGAGGATCTTTGATGCCAAGAGGTTCCCTGATGAAAGCCTATTGGCTTACATAGTGTACATGCTCACTAGAAAGGCGGAGCATTGATAGGCTAGCATGAAGTTAGTCATGGAGGAGAAGAGGGAATAGATCACCTAGGAAGCATTCAAGAGAAAGTTTTTATTTGAGTAGTTCCTTGATAGTGTGAGATATGCTAAGGAGGTAGAGTTCCTCTAGTTAACCTAGGGAAATAAGACGGTTTTTGAGTATGTAGAGAGGTTTAAGCACCTGGGGCGTTTTTACACTATGTTATTGGATGAGGAGTGGCGGTATAGGAAGTTCGAGAATGGTCTCAGAGGAGACATTTGTTTGATGGTGACACCACTCTCCATCAAGGACTTTGCGACCTTAGTGAAGAAGGCTAGGGACATGGAGAGGATGAAGACTGAGGTGGAAGCTTAGCTCTAGCAACAACAGAGAGTTAGTGAACCATATGGGTCCAAGCCGAGATCTGAAGAGAAGAAGAAACCTTATGCTAGGCATCACCTTCAGTCTCATGGGTGTGGAGGGTTTTCTTCCCCACCCAACAAGATCTAGTGCCATTAGTGTGGAAGACCTCACTTGAGAAGTGTTTGGCCCCAGTTAGCAGGCTTTCGCAAATGCAACAACTATGGTAAGGAGGGACATTTTGACAAAGATTATCCCACTCTTAAGAGGGTAGTGGCACGACCTCCGATTAAAACTCAACAGAGGAGAAGAGGCAGTAGGCCTCAAGTAGCTGGTAGGGTGTATGCGATGATCGGGGCAGAAGCGACATGCTCAATGTTGTATGATTGCTGGTAAAATGTTGTGTGTTGTATGATTCTAGAGCAACACACTCCTTTGTGTCAGAGTCTTGTGTGCAAGAGTTGGATCTGCCAGTGTGTGAGCTGCAGTTTAATCTTGTGGTATCTACTCTGACATTTTGGGTTGTTAGGAAATCGTCCTTGTGTGCTAGGTGTCCTGTGGAGGTAAAGGGATGCATATTCAAAGTTAATCTAATATGCCTACCTCTAAAAGGTTTGGATGTGATCTTGGGGATGGATTGACTCTCTACCAATCACGTTCTCATAGACTGCCGGGAGAAGAAGTTGTTGCTCTCCAACTCAAAGGGGCCTGAGTGGTTGTCTTCTCAGGGTGTTTTGAAAGAGGTCAAGGATGGCGCACAATGCTTCATTATCTTTTCTCAGTTAAAGGTTGAGAAAGAGTAAATGATAACAGTTATACCAATGGTGCGGGAGTTTGAGGATGTGTTTCCAGAGGAAGTACCAAGGTTGCCTCCAAGGAGGGAAGTTGAGTCCTCCATAGATCTAGTACTAGAAGCGGGTCCAGTGTCGATAGCTCCTTACCGCATGGCTCCGACGGAGTTGGTGGAACTTAAGAAGCAAATAGAGAAGTTGTTGTAGAAACAGTTTATACTGCCTAGTGCATCATTGTGGGGAGCGTTAGTGTTGTTGGTCAGGAAGAAAGATGGTAGTTCGAGATTGTGTGTGGACTATAGACAGTTGAACAAGATGACTATCAAGAAAAAGTATGTCTTGCCAAGGATAAATGATTTGATAGATCAGTTGCATGGGGGGTTGATGTTCTCCAAGGTTGATCTACGCTCAGGGTATATCCAAATTTTGGTGAAGGCGGAGGATGTTTCGAAGACAGCCTTTAGATCCAGATATGGGCACTACAAGTATGTGGTTATGCCTTTTAGTATGACCAATGCTCTAGCCTTGTTCATGGTTTACATGAATAGGATCTTTAGGCTATTTTTAGATAAGTTTGTCGTGGTCTTTATAGACGACATACTCATCTATTTCAAGACTCATGAGGAACACGTTGAGCATCTAAGGATAGTGCTTGGAATTCTGAGGGAGAAGTAGTTGTATACTAAGTTGTCGAAGTGTGCTTTTTGGCTTAAGGAAGTTCAGTTATTGGGGCATGTAATATCAATTCAGGGTATAGCGGTGGATCCAGCTAAGGTGGAAGCTTTGATAAGGTAGGAACGTCCAAAGTCAGTGACAAAGATCAGGAGCTTTATGGGTCTAGCTGGCTACTACATGAGACTCATAGAGGGATTCTCCAAGATAGTGGTGCCTTTGACACAGCTTACCAAGAAGGACCAACCTTTTGTTTGGATTGCTAGGTGTGAGGAAAGCTTTTGAGAGCTTAAGCAAAGGTTGACTAGTGCTTTGATCTTCGTTATCCCCGATGTTGTTAACCCTTTGAGGTTTACTATGATGTCTCTCATCAGAGATTGGGTTGTGTGTTGATGCAAGAAAGAAAGGTAGTAGCATATGCTTCAAGGCAGCTTAAGGTTCATGAGAAGAATTACCCCACTCATAATCTAGAGTTGGTAGTGGTGATGTTTGCCTTGAAGATCTGGAGGCACTATCTCTATGGTGCACAGTTTTGCATGTTCAGTGATCATAAGAGCCTCAAGTATCTGTTTGATCAAAAGGAGTTGAATATGAGGCAGAGCAGGTGGATAGAGTTCTTGAAGGACTGACTTCAAACTCCTATATCATTTGGGGAAGGCTAACATGGTGACAGATTCTTTGAGTAGGAAGACAATGCATGTGGCACACCTCATGATCAAGAAGTTGGAGTTGATAGAAGGGTTCAGATATATGAAGCTGCAAGTTGAGTTGGAACTAGAATTCATTAGATGTAGTGCCCTGACTATATCTAGTGACTTTTTGAGCTTAATCAAGGAAAGACATTCGATGGATGATAGTTTGTAGAAGGTGAAAGAGTTACTTGGATCAGATCAAGCGAAGAAGTTGGCCATGGGTAGTGATGGTGTGTTGAGGTTCATAGGCAGTGTTTGTGTACCAACGGATGCTGAGGTGAGGAGGTTGATCCTTGAGGAAAGACACAAGAGTCGTCTTAGCTTGCATCCTAGCATGACTAAGATGTACCAAGATCTCAAGGAGACCTTCTGGTGGCAGGGCATGAAGAAGGATGTGGCATAGTTTGTATCCGCTTGTTTGACTTTTCAAAAGGCGAAGGTTGAACATCATAGACCCGGTGGAACACTACAACCTTTAGATATACCAATGTGGAAGTGGGATTGCATAACTATGGATTTTGTTATCCATTTGCCACGAACCTTGAGAGGTCATGATGCGATTTAAGTTGTGGTGGACAGGTTGACCAAGAGTGCTCACTTCTTGGCAGTGAATCTGAGGATGTCCATGGTCAAGTTGGCTTAGTTATACATCAAGGAGATCGTGAGGTTGCATGGGATGCCCTGTAGCATTGTGTCTGACAGAAACTTGCGGTTCACTTCTAAGTTATAGCAGATACTGCAAGATGCTTTGGGAATTTGGTTGAGGATGAATTTTGCTTATCATCCTCAAACATATGGGCAATCAGAGTGATCCAGTCCTTGGAAGATCTGTTGAGGACTTGTGTGTTGGATCATCTTAGCAGTTGGGATGAAGTGCTACCGTTGGTGGAGTTTAGCTACAACAACAGTTACCAAGCGAGCATAGGGATGACACTGTATGAAGCCTTGTATGGGAGAAGATGTAGGACTCCCTTGTATTGGTACCGAGATGACGAATCAGTGTTATTTGGGCTAGAGTTGTTAAAATAGACCATAGAGAAGATGAAGTTGGTGAGAGATAGGTTGCAGGCATCTTAGAGTAGGCAGAAAGCATATTCATATCAAAGAAGGAGACCCTTGGAGTTCGCAATTGGGGATCACGTGTTCTTGAGGGTGACTTGAACTACCAATGTGGGAAGGGCTATCCGCTCAAGGAAGCTTTCTCCTAAGTTTCTTAGTCTATATCAAATCTTGGGAAGGATTGGGCCAGCGGCGTATGAGATTGCTTTACCTCAGTTTGCTAATCTCCATTCGGTTTTCCATGTCTCGCAGTTGAGGAAGTATGTGCCTGACCCATCTCACGTGTTGGAAGCTGAGGATGTGCAAGTTATGGAGCATCTCACAATAAAGGTACAACCAGTTGGTTTAGAGGATCGTCAAGTTAAGAAGCTCAGGGGAAAAACCATCAGTCTTGTCAAGGTCATCTAGGACCGGAGGACAACTGACTCTACTTGGGAGCTAGAGGAGGATGTGAGGAAGTCATATCTGCATCTATTTTCTGGTACGTCTTAATTTTCGAGGTCGAAAATTTATGTTATTGGGGAGATTGTTAGACCCCTTTCTTTTTGTCTTATAAGTTAAGGGCTTGGTCTTCTTAGTGAGCCCAAGGTCAACCCACTTAGTAACCTCAAGACCCTTTCCAGCCACTTACCCCTTCATTCTATTTCTTTTCTCTAAAAATAGTTCCCCTCCATTCTCCATCTTTTGAGCATAAGCTCTGCTAGGGCACAACTAGAACCTCCCTAGAGCTACTCGAACTCTTCCTTCGTGTAAGTTGAGCTCAAACCTCCTCTTCTCTTTTTCATTCTTGTTGCCTTGGCTCTATCTTGGGTTGTCTCTGGAGCCTTATTCTAGTCACTATGTACTTGTTTTTCAGCGTCTTAAACTATTTTGGATTTGTAATGCTCTTTTCCTCTTAGGGCTCATCTTGTCAAAAGTGATAGCATCTGCCAAAGGTAAGGGAAGCTAGGGTTTTGCATGTTTTCAAGTTATTATGCTTGTTATGGGTCTGTTTCACTTTTTTATGCTTGAGTGATGCTGGTGAATGTGTGAAAATATATTGCTTGTATTTGGTATTGATATCTGGTGTTGCATGCACGAGTAGGGGAGGAACCTGCTATTTTTGCCCAAGTGAGTGATTTTCGCATAGGCAAAAATAGTAGAAGTTTGCCCCTTGTTTCTACTCAAACTCTCGCTCAAGCGACGAGCTTTTGTTTTGGGCGATGAGTCATCTCACTCAAGCGAGAAGGTCTCACTTAAGCGAGAACCCGTAGAAATCTACAGTGTTTACTATTCGAGCCCTTGCCTAGGTGAGATTGGCTCGCTTGAACGCGAGAATCTCTTTCGCCTGAGTAAGGACCTTTAGCTTGGGCGAGACTTGTGCAGAAAACACTATACTGGCTTAAATTGTTCTTTGATTGTTTATTTACCTTTCAAGCTTGAAGTATGTGATCATGCATGTTTGGTATGCTTTAATGGGACCAAAATTTTACTATATTTGGTGTGAAATAATAAATGGATTTGTTGGTTGGTTGGTCTTGGACATGAGAATGCAATGTTTTGAGATATCATGTGAATCTGGTGTGAGGAACATGGTTGTTGTATGAGATAGACGTAATTCCATGAGCCTATTGGGGAGACTTCATGGTGGTGTTGTAGTGTATATAATTAGATAAGGATTCATGTAAGGTTGCATCCTGGAACTCTAAAGAATCAATCAGTCTCATATAGAGTAGACTAATTCAAGTGGTGATAGTAGTAGGAGGCCTAGTCTTTGGCAGGATAATGGCCATATATGATCATGGGCTAATCTTGTGTGTGGTAGGGTGAAACCTATTGACAATGGCTCTGTAAAGCAATAGAGGCCACCACAAGTGCAGACATTCAGTGAATCCGATCTCATTATATGTATCTGGATAATTGAGTCATAGAGTCATGTTTGTTTGCTATCGCATGATTGAATGCCTACTATTTTGCATGTATATAATCTGTTTTAATTATCTGCTTCTTGTAACATGTTCAAAATTTCTTTTTTTACTCTAGCTTATCCTTTTGCTTGTGTTTGTTTTCTTAACAACATATCACAAAGGCATATTACCCAATTCAAATATCATAAAGGCATTCTCAACAACATATCAATAACTTTTAAGCTTTTTCAAAAATACAATGCATAATAAACATGATTCTACACAGATTCAAAAATAATACACAATTCAATCATCAATTTAACATCTTAACCACACAGTTCATCATCACATATTTAGAAGATCACAAATTCACAATTTTAAAACACAAAAAAAAAATCCCATTTTCCAACACCAACTAAACTACTCAACATGCAAAAGATATAAATTGGCTCCCCTCACCTTTAAAAGACGGTCCAAACATCTCTAAGAATACCAAAACTCCTCTAACTCCACATGATGCTCTATCTATACATAGAAATATGACAAGAAGAATCAGGACATGTCATTATGATCATTGATCATAAGAGACTCATATAGATTATTAAAATAACACATGCAAGTGAAGTAAGCTCGCATGCAAGAAGCAAGACAATTTTGGACGAGGAAAAAGGCAAAATACCAACTTACTTAGATTTAGAAATTGATCAGATAGAAGTGAAGAGCTTGTCGGGAGGATCACTCCAACGATCTTAGATCTTCAAAAAGATGAACTGAGGGTGAGAAGGCTTAGAGAGAAGTCAAAATACTCTAGGAAAGTAATTTTTGGAGAGATAAAGTGTTTTAAAGTAATAAAACTAGTTTATCAAATTTCTATTTATACTTTAACGTTTTAATATTAAAATAATTGAGTCTCATTATTTTAAAGACACTATCAATTTTAAAATACCATTTTCTAGGTCTTTACACTTGTCTTCTTTTTCTTATGATTTTTTTTATCAATCTTAGTGGAGTTAATCGATAAAGATGATCCTCTCAACTTGGTTAAACTTACACTAAAATTTTGATATGTTTAGATACACTTTAAGTCTCTAGATTTTGAATAGTTTTACTTTTGAATTTGGAAGTTGGTTAGTAGAAATAGATTTTAAGTAAGAAAAGCTATTTACGTTTTTTATAAAACCTGGCGATAAATGATTTGGATATGATGGTGATGTGGTCACAATATCTTTAGTTTTATGCATAGTTGTGTATTGTTTTAGCATATTTTAAATGTTTGAGTTTGAGATGATTTTTGTGTATGTGTTATTAGTTTTATGTTATATTACTACATTCAAGACAAATTAGTCTAAGTTGTGGGTATTTAAAGCAAAAATATTCAATGTTAGTTTATAAGCTTGATGGGAATGAACATATACATAATGAATTTGAATGACCAATGTTAAATTGATATGAATGAAGGATGATATTTGAACAAATTATGGTTTGTATTAATAGTTTTTTAGTTGTTTAAAGTTGTGTTATTAAATTCCTTTGGATTGCAATGAACCTATCATAATCAATTATTTTTAGATTCACTTGTAAATATAGTGATTGATTTGGATTAGATATTAGTCTTTAGTAAGACATATAAGTTTTTCAAAAGGTGTCATTTGATATTTCATTGATTTAATATCCTCTCATATATATACTTAATATAACACACATTATCTTTGTGTTTGATTAATATTGAATTGTTTATGGATCATCCATTAAATTATATTATTTATATATATTTTTTATCTTGGAAATATATTTCATTAACTTATCCTTGTAATAATATACTATCACTATATTATATAAAATTGAACAAATATAGATACAAGTATAAAAACAACATAAATGAAAATAATGATTTTATTTTAATTTATCTTTTATAAATATTTTATATTTATGTATATTTTGTACATATTTAAACTCTATTTTAATTTATATTATATATTTTCTATGATGGTGTTACAAAATAATATTATAATAAGGTCTTGCTAAGTAATAGTCCTGAGAGCTCTCTTTAAAGTGTAATTAATGAACATTGAATTTTGTAAAAGTTCGTAGATAACCCTAATATTAACTAAATTATGATCTTAATAGTTATTAGTGCACTTTTACTTTTTTAAGAGGACAAAAATACTCATAAGTATTATACATTTGTAATTAATAATTTATTTGATGAAAAAAAGTTAAAAAATAATTAAACAATAAAATAATTATATTTTAATGTTACTAAAAATTAAAATATAATTAAACATAAAAAATTATTTAACAGAAAATAAAATATTGTATGTTTTATTAATCAAAACAATATTATATTAATTATTTTTATCTTCTTTATTGAAAAAACAAATAATATTTTATTTTCTATTAATTTAAGTTTTTTATGTTTAATTATATTTTAATTTTTAGCAATATTAAAATATAATTATTTCATTATTTAATTATTATTTTTTAGTGCATCACAAATAAATTATCAATTAGAGTTGTATATAGAGTTGTCAAAGTGGGTCAGAACCCATGAGCCAACCCGATTCACCACGGTTCGAGTCGGGTTAGGTTCAAAGTTTTTTAAAAATTTCAGTACGAGTTAATTTTTGATATGACCCACCAAGAACCTAGCTCACCCAGGTTGAACCCGTGGTGAACTGGCACCAACCCACCTATAGATAAAGAGTCACACAATTTTTTTGTATTTGGGTTGAGTTGGGTTGTTTTTTTTAGCCAACATATTGGGTTGACAAATGCAAACATAATATTTTTCTGATTTTGGTTTAGATTTTAATCACAACTAAATTTTAGTTTGTTTAGGACGAAAGAAAAGAATTGTATTTATTTTTAATTGAGTTAGTGAGCTAACCCGTTTAATCCACCAACCCATGGTGGATTGAGTGAGGTTCAAATTTTTTGACTTGCTAATAAGTGAACTGAGTGAGTTGGCTTACTAAGTGACCAGTCCATTTTGACCATCATAATTGTATAATACTTGTAGACAATTTTATCTTCTAAATAAAGTAAAAGTATATCAATAATTATTATAATCATATTCATTTAATATTATAATTACAACTTTTATAAAATTCAATATTCATTGATTAAACTTTAAATAGAACAATGTCCTTAAACGCTCATTAACATCTCCTTATAATAATTACATGTGATATAAAAGATAAATGCACATCATTAATCACATTGAATTGACTAATTAAAAATAAACAGATAATTAATTAATATAAATTAATGTCATATATTAATACATTTATTAACATATTTACTCTGTCATATAACATTAATGAAAATATTTATATTACTTTACTTTTTAAACGATACATTCAAATTAAATTAAAATATTTAAGATAATAATAAAAAGATTAAAAAAAACTATTAACTTTTTTTTTCTAAAGTAATAATTAATAATTTAAGACCACTATATTATAATATTATAATCAGGGACGGATGTTTGACTCTAAGTTGATGGGATAAGTCAAGTAGTATAATTGTATACTTTCAACTATACATGGGTCTATTATAGAGCAACAACCAACATATTCAAATATGTAAGATTAGAGGAACAAAATAAAACATTTTTGAATACTTGGTAATAATTTTAAGAAAATCAAGGATGCACCTGCACACTCTTGTGTACACATAGATCTGTCACTTATTAAATAATAAATTAAATATGATTTTAATTTCTAAATTTGAACACAAAACAAAATTAAATTTTATCATTAATTCAAATATATTTTTCATCTTAAATTTTTAAAATAGACGAATATAATATTTTAGTCTGACTCCATCGTTTTAGATTCACAGTTAAGTTATTTATATAAGTTCTAATTATGAAAAATCGTTTAACAAACTAAAAAATATATAATTAGACTATAATAATTATATTTATTTATTTTTAAAATTTAAATAACAAAATATATTAAATTTAAAATAAAGAAGAATTCTAAGTGTGAGTATAGAAAAAATAAAAACGTATTAAATCTTATTTAGAATAAGGAATTTTCGATTTCCAAGTCTTTTTATTCATGCACACGGAACAATCCTCTGTGAAATTCCATCCCTACCCTTCCCGCCCTCGAACGCAACACGTAAAACCTTGGTACTCCAAGGGCATAAAAACAGCCTCAAAATTACCGAAAGCGACACAACACTCTGCGGCCTTTTAAATTCCCAATGCCCAGAGAGTGTTGTCATCTCCCAACATATCCACCCTTGTCCCTGTTCGTCATCACACACACTTTCTCTCTCTAGATCTCTCTCTCTCTCTGGATTTTTTTTCTCTCTCTCACATTACAGCTATCGTATTTCTGTCTCTGCCATTGCGAAAGGGACGCTGAAAAAAAAAAGATACATATAAAAAATAAATAAAACACACAACACAACAGCCCATAAACCCAGCGACGAGGTTTTCTAAGGGACGAAAAATAAACCAGGGAGTCTCAGAAGAAGAAAACAAGGGAATCAATCACACAACACAATAACAAGAACGGGTCTTTGAAGAGATTGGACCAAAGGGTCAAGTGGGCCATTTTCAGTTTTTTCTACCATTCATTCATTTTCCTTGTTCAGGTTAGCTGAGGAAACTTCATAAGAAACTTCACTAAGACATTAAACGTTTTTATTTTTCTTATTTTTTGTTTATGTTTATTCGCTATTGGCCGTTTCTGTTTCCATTTCCGTTTCGGTTTCCGTTTTTTCTCTTTATATTGATGACGAGGGGACAGAAATTTAATTCAAAAACATAAACTTTTGGTGCTACCCGTTTGAAGGTAAAATGTAAAGTCTGTGTTTGTACTACTATCTTTTTAACGCGTTTTTGTTGCAAACACGTTTTGGTGATCATTTTGTTGACTTTGGGCACTTTATATTAACTTGGTTGTAAGTTTTCATTCTTTTGCCTTTGGGGTGTTTTTGTTTTTAACCTTTCTGGTGTTTTGGACGGAAAGAAAATAAACTCTTCTTCTTACTGTTTGTTGATGGCTTTTCTTAGGAAGGGCGTTTGATTTTGCAGGTGCTTGAAGTTTTCGCTTGGACAAGCATCATATCTTTGAGTTGTTTTGTTCTGTCTCTGTTTTCGTGAGATTTACGTTTTACTATGAGGAGAGGTTAACACACTACTTCTCTCCTTGTTTCTCGGAAGATTTTATAAGGTACAGTGAAATGAAATCCCTTGGCTTGTCAAATCAATGGTTAAGCCGTTAATGTTTGATTTTGTTTTTGATTGTTTTTAGTTTTATCATTCACTCTAATCTTTTTGGGTTTTGACTTGCTTAGTGTTTATCTAGGCATAACATCCATCAATAATAAAAAGGACTTGTGGTTGTGGCCATTAGTGGGAAACATAAAAGTTGTGATTTTGATTGCCAGAAGGCATGAAGATGCTTTGTTTTGGCGCTTTTGTTTGATCTTTATGGCTGTTGATATCATGGTTAATACTAGGTTTCTAGCATCTATAACGGATTTTGTTTGTTGTGGACTGTTGGGAGAGGTTGGTATTTTTTGGATGAAATAAGGAACTGGGTTAATGTTTTATAAGGCCCCATGGTCTAGTGTTGTGTTTTTATAAGGTAACTTGTCCTGTGTCTGGTGGATTTTGAAAGCACCAAAGAATCTAATCTTGTATTGTTTTGACTTTTCTAAGACTAGTCATGTGAATGTCTGTGTAGTGGATTTTGAAATGACAGAAGTGGAAGTAAGGATTCAATGGCTGTAAAAAAATGGTGCTTGTTCTTGTTATGTGTTTTTTTACCTTT
>Ga0099822_1006326_pt1 | contig 15436 bp, 16 predicted proteins | sample CowpeawhiteBW_FD_76839 | JGI IMG/M metagenome (GOLD analysis project Ga0099822, IMG submission 76839) | Root nodule microbial communities of legume samples collected from California USA - Cow pea white BW | ecosystem: Host-associated > Plants > Roots > Nodule | place: USA: California | collected...
ACTTCAAAGCTTAAAATAGCTCTATCTACACAAAGAAGAGTTTGATCAACAATTAAAGCATGATTTTATGATCTCTAACAGATAGATATATGCCTAGAGCGTAGAAAAGCCACATACAAGAGGGAAACATATTGCTTAAAAAATAAAAAGGAAAAGATGAACTTACTCAAAAGAAGAAATTGTTCGGTCCAAAATGTTCCTTAACTTTTCAATTTTGCCGTAGTGCAATTTGATTTTGAAAATAATAAGGAATTGATGGTGAAAATTAAGATGGAAATAAAAGGGGAGAAAGAGATGGAGGCACGGAAGAGAGAAACCAAATAGAAAAGTATAAGAAATTACAATAGAGAACAAAACGTGATTTTTAAATTTTAAAACAGAATTTTCAAACTAAATTAATATAAATAAGGTAATAATATATAAATAAAGTAATAATATATAAATAAAGTAATAATATATAAATAAAGTAGTAATATATAAATATATTTTTTTAAATACATAGAAAATAAAATAAAATAAAAATAATTCATATAAATAGAGTAATAATTTTTAAATATTATTTTTTAAATATATAGAAAAAAAAGTGAAAACAAAAACGGTTGGGGGAGCCGTGGCTCCCCCTGTCCCTTAATACTTCCGCCCCTGGAGGTTACAATTTCACTTTGTTAAGGATTTACAAATATGTGTTCAACCCAATGTCTCAATATACACTATTGATATAAAAACTTTACAGCTTTCACACTTTCCTATTTTAGAAATTCTTCATTGTGGTTTTCACGTACAACTTTGCATCCTTTATATAGTTGTAGCATTGATAGTCGTTGCTTCATCATAATCTTCATGATTTCTCTTGATAAGGAATGACTTGATCAATTCTTTAATTTGATTCTTCAAGACTTCAATTGTTACTTGTTGATGCTCTTTGTGATATCTTTCCTTTTTTGATTAAGCGTGAGTTTGGTTTGAAGTTTTCTCTTTCTTCAACGTTCACATTTATATTGTTTAGGAAACTCTGTCCAATCTAATTCTACAATTTAATCATTAGAGCAATAATACTTTTTAATCAATCAGTAGTTCAATCTTATGTCAAATGGATTATTTCCAAAAGTTCATATGACTTGAGCATTTATTTTTGAAAAAATTATTCCTTTAATGTATAATTATCAGAAGATAATTCTATGAACATTGTGGCTCATTTAGTTAATTATCCATTTTAAATTATCATATTTATATCTTAATTCAAATTCTCAATCAGAGATTAGAGAAAATAAAACACTTAGCCAATTAACATAGCATATTCTGACTCATCTAATATGTGTAGGAAACTGATGCTTATTTCTTTTACTTGTTTGGTCAATGCACAAGTCTGCTGAATTTTACTATATTGTTTGAGTTGTCTAATGCCTTGATCGTCTAATGGCTTGAGTTGTCTTGGTTCATCTAATGCCTTAAGTCGTCTAGTGCCTTAGGCCGCTTAATGCCTTAGGTCATCTAATGACTTCATCTAATGCACTCACCTAGTGATCTTCTTTGGTTGTACTTGTCTACTCTAACTCGTCAATTTCTTAGACTCATCTAATGGCTTGGTCTATTGCATATGCAAGACTTACAACTTATATCAATACTTATAAAACTTAATAGCCATAATTAAACATATGAAAACACATTTATGGAATATGTTTTTTATCTGCGAAACACATACATTAGGCACACCAATTCTATCTTTCTCTCTCTCTCCCTCCCTCTCTCTCTATCTCTCTCTCTCTCTCTCTCTCTCTATATATATATATATATATATATATATATATATATATATATACATACACACACACACCTACAAACGTTTACCCGTCTAATGTTTTTTCACACCAAACTATAGACTTCCTAGTCTAGTAGAGTCAATGTTTTGTTATCATCAAAACTCTATTATCTTAAGGGACTCATTTACTCCAATAATGATCACCCTTAATGAACACAAACAATGTTCTTACAAAGTTGTGGGGCATAAAAGGTTTCAACAGTGTTTTAGCACTTGCACAATGACCACTCTAGTTCTTATCCTTTTCTAAAAGAGTCTATATATAAGCTTGAAAAGAGATAATCGTTGTAAACCCTTTTATGTCCAGTGAATATCTTTTACCTCACTTGTGTTAATACACTTGCAGCAAATATTTCACAAACAAGAGGGGGTGAGATGGTTGTCTTAAAACCATTTTCAGAAACAATTTTGACGAATTATGAAGTGTTTGTAGAATGCTTAAAGATTAGAGCATTTACACAAAACAAGATATGCCAAGATGATGAAAGAAGAAACAAAACACATCAAATTTTATATCGGTTCAATTCTTTAAGAATCTACATCCAATTTCTCGCAACCTTACCTAGAATTTCACTAAGACGTCAAGAGTTATATTACAAGATTCTCCTATGTAATACCTACACTCAAGATACACAAGAACACTTGAATACACTTCAAGATTTTACAAATAAGACAATGTTGCACATAATTGACTAATCCTATCACCTACTTGGTGATATGAACATAAAAGAAACAAGATTATACATAGAGAAGTTAGATGGAATACACCTGTTTTGTGTAGATATTATAGATATTATACACACACACATAATGTTTGTTTTGAAATGGAAAGGTAGTTTTTAAAGTGGTTGAAAGAATTAACCAATTGCATTAGTGATGTAATCGATTACATATATTCGTTTCTGATTCCCAATAGTAGATTAATCAATTATATTATTATATTTATCGATTAATACAAAATGAACACACACACGTAGTGTTTGTTTTGAAATGAAAAGGTAGTTTTTAAAGTGGAAAGCTTTTTTTGAATGAATTAATTGATTGCATTAGTGATGTAATCGATTACATATATTCATTTTTGATTCCCAATAGTAGATTAATCGATTATATTATTATATTTATCGATTAATATATACAAAATGAAATTATTTTCTCTATCACTATATTATTCCATTATATTATGCACTTAATTGATTATTTTGTTGGTTTAGTGGGTACATTTTGAAAATACACTCATTTTGTGCCATTATAGTGCTTAATAGATCAATTGTGATTATATTGATTTCAAGAGCTTTTTAACTTTGCTTTTTACAACTTTTCTAGACACAACTTCTAGCCTAATGTGATCATACAATATTGTACCTTTGTTTGCTTGGACATAATCAAAATACAATGTGCTCTTGAATCTTCAACCTATTTGAGTGCCAAGAGTAATAGTCTCCCTTTATTTTAATGATGGCCAAAACCAACCTACAATGAGCATGACAATATAATACCTACGACCTTTTCCCCCCTTTGGACATTAGCAAATGAGGGAAACAAAATATGTTCATAGAGAATTATAATGTAGTAGCATAAGGTAAGCATGAGATATAATGAGAGTTAAAAGGTCTTAAGCATAGGCAACATAATGAACAAACTAAAATTTCATGCCAAAGGTATACAGACATAAACAACAAAGATAATTCGACAAGATTTTAAGCAGTACATACCAAAAGTTCTCATAAGCAATCATAAAAGCAAATCAGTTTAGGTCATCAGACATGTCATCCTCTTCCACAACATTATCATCCTCATCATAACCTTCATGAGATGCATCTTCATTTTCTTCATCTTCTACCACATCATCAAAGTCAACAATATTAGCTTATTAAATATTGTCAAAATTAGACTCATTTTCTTTACCATTTTGATTTTTCTTCATCAATCTTGCCATTTGCTTATCCAACTTGTCAAATTTGGCCATGTAAGTTTGATGATTTATGGTAAGAAGACTTAAGTGCTTCAACACGCACCTCTCAAAATCAGTTCTAGGTTTAACTCCAGACATTGGTTGAGCCTGCAAAGCATCCACATTTATGGGATCAACATCTTCTGCAATCTCAAGAGGTTATCCTTGAACATCCATTCCTTATCCAATAGAAAGATATCCATGTGATGTAAGCCATTGTCTTCAATTTTGTTTAAGAAAGTTAGATCCATGTACACTTCATTTGTAAGATCAACATTATAATATTCAAGAACCTTTGGAAGAAATATCTCATATGGGAGTGGATACATAGGAAGCCCGATGGCTTTCAGAATTGTATCACAAACAAGCTCAGCCCAATCAGTTTGGATTTTAGCCTTAAGGGTGAACATGAGATAGACATCTTTTATTGTTAATTGGGCATGATTACTCCCCCTAGGACCTAAAATCCATCCAATATTAAAAGCCATGACTCAGTCATCCCTTTTCATTCCTAGTCTTAAACAAAGAATACTTCATAATTTCATTTGGGTACTGTCAACATCCAATTTCATCCGGATTATAATATATATATTTTTATTGCTTTTTTATTATTATTATTTTCACTTATTTATTTATTTATTATTATTATTATTATTTTCATTCTTATCTTATTTTACTTTGATTTTATTATGTCCTTTTATCTTTTATTTATTTATTTTTATCTTATTTTATCTTTTTCTTTGTTTTCAATTTTCTTCATATTTATTTTATTTCATTTTATTATTTAAAAAAACGAATTAAAAAAAGAGTGAAAAGAAAAACAGATTTGAAAAAAAGTAAAGAAAGAAAAGGGGTGTGGAGCATTCAATTCCCATAGTTTCCTATAATAACTATGGTGGCGACTCCAAAAAAAAATACACAATTTGGTCCTTTTTCATTTATATGAATGACCAATATACCCTAAGCCCAATTTCCATTGGCCCCTAAGTCCAATTCCCACATTAGTTTCTAAGCCCAGATTTCACACTAACCTCAAGTCCAGTTTCCACACTGGCCCTCAAGCCCAGTTTCCACACTGGCCCCCAAGCCCAATTTCCACTGGCCCCCAAGTCCAATTCCCACACTAGTTTCTAAGTCCAGTTTCCACATTGGCCCCTAAATCCAGTTTTGTCTGGCCTCACAGTTTTTTTTTTCTAGCCTGTAAGCCTAGTTTTCTTTGCTCGCAAATTAAAATAAAAGAAAATGAAAAAAGTAAATTCCACCCATGCATCCACACATCCATGTACGCATCATCATATATGTTCAAAAAGAAAACCATAACATGTCATGCATCATCAAATCATCCATCATACTCCACAAAATCATTAAAAATCATTTAAAAAAAATTCAAGACATTCACGCAATGTTTGTCGACACTTCAAAAGCAAAATTCAGGTTCTCTTTTTATACATTAAGACCCTTTGCAAGGCAATGGTCATTGATTTCTTATGTCACATCGAGGCCCTCTGCGAGCAATGGTCATCGATCTCTTTACATCAAGACCCTCTGCAAGGCAATGGTCATTGATTTCTTATGTCACATCGAGGCCATTTGCGAGGCAATGGTCATTAATTTTTTCCGGATCGGGACCCTCTACATGGTAATGGTCATTGAATCCTTCAGATATAGACCCTCTCCTCGAGATTGGTCTAATATCTTTTTCAAAAAGTCAAAGTACAAAAAGAATATGGTTTGTCAAATAGTGACCCTCTACAAGGTAATGGTCACCAAATCTTTTGGATATAGACCCTCTCCTCGGGATTGGTCTAATCTTTTCTCAAAAAAATATAAAAAAAAGAAAATTTTCAAATCGAGGCCCTTTACATGGTAATGGTCACCGAATCTTTTGGATATAGATCCTCTCCTCAAGATTGGTCTAATCTTTTTTTTTTCAAAAAGTAAAAATACAAAAAGAATTTGGTTTTTCGGATTGGGACCCTCTACATGGTAATGGTCGTTGAATCCTTTAGATATAGACCCTTTCCTCAAGATTGGTCTAATCTTTTTTTCAAAAAGTCAAAATACAAAAAGAATTTGGTTTTTCGGATTGGGACCCTCTAGTTGGTAATGGTCACCTAGTTCCTTTTAGATGCAGACTATCTCCTTTTGAATGGTCAAGTCTATCTTCAAATTTGTCTTCTTTTGAAACCCGAACGAAATTAGTGTTTTTATCTTTACTTATCTTTTATTACGATAATATGAAAAATGGAAATTTTCAATTATCTAGTAAAATCTAAATAAAGAGGGGCAGCTGTCAACACCCAATTTCGTCCGGGTAAATAAATTTATTTTCAAAAAAAATTAAAAAAAAATGTGAAACATTATTTTCTTAAAAGATTTTCAAACTTTAATTTTAGGAAAAAAAAGAAAAAAGGAGAGATGAAAAAAAAAGAAAAAAAAGGAAAAAAGAGGGAAATGCCCAATTTGTTATTAATTATCGCACTCCTTCTCATGAGCCCAACAACTCAACCTGCTTTGTACCCCTGTTCCTGGAAGAGAAATTAGTGATATGATTCTAATAATGAGAAGAAATATTTCTTCAAATGGTTATAATCAATATTACTAATTGAGATTGATTTTGTGCTCTGATTTGTTAATGGTTAGAATCAGTATTACTAATTTGGGATTGATTTTGTGCTCTGATTTACTATGATTTGATTCCCATAATGTGTTGCTATCATAACCAATTCCTTTCTTATATTGTTCATTACAATTAAAGCTGAGATTGCATTGATATTGCAAGGTGCGAGTATAAATACGCACTCTATCATAACCGAAAAAGAAAAAGATTCTCTACACTTCTCTACTTCTCTCCCATCACCACTCCCACATACACACCTCCTTTTTTACCTCTCTTTAAAAAAAAAACATACTGAAGGAGGTAGAAAAAAAACATTCTCTACACACTCTCTTACTCTCATTACCACCCACATAGACACCTCTCGTCTTTATCTCTATTGGCAAAATAAACACAGAAATATTAGAAAAGGAAGCAAAAAAAAAAAAAGAAAAGAGAAAAGGTGAGGAGATATTGAAAATTTTTTAAGGTATGTCACTCTCAATTCTTTCATCTTTGGATTTAGTACTTTTTTTTTCAATTTTCATTCTTTTGTTTTTAATCATAAAAAATATTTTTTCTCCTTTCTTTAAGTGTCTATTTGGTCGCTCGCGTCGCGTGACACCAATTTTAAAATAATACTAAAATTTAAATAAAAAGGTTTTTAAAATTATGAACAAATTAAATCATTTATCAAATAATTTTCCAAATATTTTTTTCAAAAAGAACTACGTAACCCTGATTGTCCATTCACATGGAGATACGTAGGAGCGAGGATTAATCCTCGTCGGGCCAAAAAATCAAAAAAATAGTTCTGTTGTTTTTTGTACATTCTTTTATTAATATTTTTGGGGGAAATTAAATATTTTGAAAAAATCACATAACTTTTGCACATTTAATTCAAGGTACCGTCTTAGGACGGACGTTGTGGGGTGTTAATACCTTCCCCACGCGTAACCGACTCCAGGACCCAAAATCTGATTTTTCGCAGACCTTACTCTTTTTTATGGTTTTCCATAGTTTCCTATAATAACTATGGTGGCGACTCCAAACTCTGTTTTTGCAAATTTTTATTTTTAGTTCGTCGTCTCATCGCAATTTCGGTTGTGACATGTATAATCATCTTAAACATTAAAGCTTGAAGTTTGTGACGTTCCTCAATTTTGAAAGCATTAAAAATAATTATGAGTTTGATGATTGCAAAGAGGACAAATGACTCTAATTTTTTTTTTAGAAGGGCAGAGCATAACAAGTTTTTCATCATGTATTCATGCATTTCAGGATCTTGATCTGTACAATAATGTTTTGACTCCTTGTTCTTGAATTAAGCAAACATATCATGGATAACCATTTGCATGTCCTACCATCATGACTTGTTTTGACAATAGATTCAAAAAGCAAAAATATCGACATCATGATAAAAGTGAGCATTTTCCTGCATCATACTTCTTCAATCAATTTGTTTTCTCAAAAGGAATCAATGCAACAAAATTCTTCTTCTTGACATCCCTAAGATTGATGGTCCTTTTCATTCATATAAATGACCTATATATCCACCAAGCACAGTTTCGTACTGGCCTACCAAGCCCAGCTTTGCCTAGACCACCAAGCCCAATTCCGTATTGGCCAACCAAGCCCAGTCTCGTATTGGCCCACCAAGACCAATTCCGTATTGGCCCAACAAGCCAGTCCTGTACTGGCCCACCAAGCCCAATTCCGTATTGGCCCAACAAGCCTAGTCCCGTATTGGCCCACCAAGCCTAGTTCCGTACTGGCCCACCAAGCCCAATTCTGCATTGGTCTAACAAGCCCAGTTCTGTACAGGCCCACTAAGCCCAGTTCCATACTGGCCCACCAAGCCCAATTTCGTATTGGCCCACCAAGCACAGTTTTGTATTGGCCCACCAAGCCTAACTTTGCCTGGCCCACCAAGCCCAATTCTGTATTGGCCCAACAAGCCCAGTTCTGTACTGGCCCACCAAACCCAATTCCGTATTGGTCCAACAAGCCCAATTCCGAACGACCCACAAAACCCATCTCACTTGGCCCGTTAAGCCTATCTCGCATGACCATCAAAGCCCAAGATATCTGGCCCACAAATCCTAGCTCGCCTAGTCTCCTAAGTCTTGTTTTTTAGCAAAACAAATAATGAATAATAAATAAAAAAAGTAAATAATGAGAGAAAATAAAAAATGCAAAAAAAAAATTCCATCATGTTTCACCACTATCATACAGTTTCATCATATCACATCATCCATCATACATCATACATCATAAGAATTAATGAAAGTCGATTAAAAAAGAAAATCGCTCAAAAAGAAAAAATTGGCGAAAAATCAATCAGTACAATTATTTTGCACAACCTTCACCAATGTTACGCATCCATGTGTTATTTGTCGATACATCAAAATCAAACCTCAGGTTTCTCCCTTCGGACAACGACCCTCTCCTTGGGATTGGTCAAGTCCAGATCCTCCTTTCATTGTGACCCTCTCCTTAGGAATGGTCAACTCTTGTGTTCTCCTTTCGGACAACGACCCTCTCCTTAGGATTGGTTAAGCCCAGGTCCTCCTTTGCTCACGACCCTCTCCTTAGGAATGGTCACGTCTTTGTGTTCTCCTTTCAGACAACAACCTTCTCCTTGGGAATGGTCAAGTCCAGGTTAAGACCCTCTCCTTGGGAATGGTGAAGTCGATGTTCTACATTCATACAATGACCCTTTCCTTGGGAGTGGTGAAATCCAATTTGTCATATCGAGACCCTCTCCGTGACAATGGTCATCGATTCCTAGGCCTTCTCCTTAGGATTGGCCAAATCGTTTGTTGGATCAAGACCCTCTACTTTGTAATGGTCATCGAATCCTTCTGGATATAGACCCTTTCCTTTGGAATGATCAAATCAACATTGCATCGAGACCCTCTCCATGAGACTGGTCATGGATTCATTTACATCAAGGCCCTCTGCAAAGCAATGGTCATTGATTTCTTGGTTGCATCGAGACCCTTTACAAGGAAATGGTCATTGATTTCTTACACCAAGGCCCTCTCCTTTGGAATGGTCATTGATTCTCTTTGTTGCATCGAGACCCTCTCCATGGGACTCGTCATCGATTCCTTTACATCAAGGCCCTTTGTAAAGAAATGGTCATTGATTTCTTGGTTGCATTGAGACCCTCTGCAAGGCAATGGTTATCGATTTCTTACATCAAGGCCCTCTCCTTTGGAATGGTCATTGATTCTCTTTGTTGCATCGAGACCCTCTCCATGGGACTCGTCATCGATTCCTTTACATCAAGGCCCTCTGCAAAGCAATGGTCATTGATTTCTTGGTTGCATCGAGACCCTCTGCAAGGCAATGGTCATCGATTTCTTACATCAAGGCCCTCTCCTTTGGAATGGTCATTGATTCTCTTTGTTTCATCGAGACCCTCTCCATGGGACTGGTTATTGATTCCTTTACATCAAGGCCCTCTGCAAAGCAATGGCCATTGATTTCTTGGTTGCATCGAGACCCTCTGCAAGGCAATGGTCATCGATTTCTTACATCAAGGCCCTTTCCTTTGGAATGGTCATTTATTCTCTTTGTCACATTGAGACCCTCTCCGTGGGACTGGTCATCGATTCCTTTACATCAAGGCCCTCTGCAAAGCAATGGTCATTGATGTCTTGATTACATCGAGACCCTCTGCAAGGTAGTGGTTATCGATTTCTTTACATAGAAACCCTCTCCCTAGGAATGGTCGAATCCACACATAAAATTTCAAAAAAAAAAGTTTCAAAACATGATAGCACATAAAAAAAAAACTCAAAATGAAGCAAAATTAAAAAAAAAAGATTCATACTTTCAAAGAAAAAAATTAAAAAAAAAAACAACATAATTTCAAAAAAAAATTGAAAAACAAAAAGATAAATTTTAAAAGTTTGTTTGGCATCACGACCCTCTCTGATAGAATGGTCAGTGATTTCTTTCTTCCTTTCTGAATAAGACCTAGTTGAGCCCATTTCACTTTCCAAATCTTGACCCTCTTCTTAGAATTGGTCATCACATCCCTTTAATTCATTTTTTTTATTCACCCTTTTCCCTATCAAAATCCGATCGAAATTAATGTTTCTATCTTTACTCATTTTTTACTATGATATTACGAAAAGTCAATTTTCATATTATCGGTAAAATCTAAGTAAAGAGGAACAGCTGTCAATACTCAATTTCGTCCGGATTATAATATATATATTTTTATTATTTTTTTATTATTATTATTTTTACATATTTATTTATTATTATTATTATTATTATTTTCTTTCTTATCTTATTTTACTTTGATTTTATCATGTCCTTTTATCTTTTATTTATTTATTTTTTATCTTATTTTATCTTTTTATTTGTTTTCAATTTTCTTCATATTTATTTTATTTCATTTTATTATTATTATTTATTATTTAAAAAAAACGAATTAAAAAAAGAGTGAAAAGAAAAACAGATTTGAAAAAACGTAAAGAAAAAAAAGGGGTGTGAAGCATTTAATTTTCTGCACACGGTAGGCTAGCCCTTTCCTTATTTGGTAGCCTGGAACGTCCCTGAAACATGCATTAGCTAACGTGCAGTAGCTGAACTGCTGCTACTCATCACACAAAAAAGAAAATTGCATCAGTGAATAAAGGATGCTATGGTGACTGATCAGAGAGGCATATATTGATTGAAGGGGAAAAAGTGGCTCTACTGGATATTGACCAAGAGGAGAAAGCAACTGCCACTTCCCACCTTACCATGAACAAACAGAGGGGATCTCATAAATAAAAGAAAAAAGACAAAAGAGGGGCATCTCATAAAGAGAGAGAAGGAAGAAGAGAATGGCACAGGAGCTCACTCGCATGAGAGGATTTTAACGTTTCAAAATACAATTGATAACAAACAATAACAAGCAACAAAGGGAGGGAGGAGAAGATTCCATGAGAGAAAAAAAGAGAACAAGGTGAAGAGGAAAAAAGAGTGGAAACAGCTCGGGCAAGGGGGACAACATACTTGAACGAACAGACCCAAGACCACCACCAGCAGGAGCTTCTGAGAAGTGAGCATTGTACCTTCAATATTTATGTGAGTATGATTAGTTGCATGTGGGGATGGCTATATTTCATTGTTATTGGGTCATGATTCAAAATATGCTTGTATGTAGAGACTGTTGTTGCTTTAACGGTTGAAAATGAAACACCATGACACTCTTCCATCACCAAGCTCTCAATGTCGTCACACCCTTCCAACTCACATTTTCCTCCATTACCGATTACCACAACAAACACACAATACTCCATTCTCCTCCCTAGAACAAAAAAACACACTTGCACTAACGGTTATCATCCATTCACCAGTTCCCCCACTATTACAAACTCCACACTCATGTCTTCCACTTGCAAAAAGAGACAACAAAAAACAGAGACCCAAGAAAGCACCCACCTACAAATCCCCTCCTCCATTCATGTCTTCACTTCAACCTCTAACTCATTCCCCATTCCAATCCCGCAACATTCCCCCTATCATCACCTACACCTTTCACCTACAGGATATCTAAACCATAACCCAAACATACTTCACAAACAGTTATATTTTGCAGAACACGTCTTCACTTGCTTACTCGCTCACCATCATCTTCGTCTCACACCTGCGTAAAAACTAGAATCACATTCATTCATCATCATCACTATCATGCACCCTTTCATCATTCAGACCCAAGCACAAATCAGAAACAAAGAAATTGTCATCGGTGAGTCGGACTTTGAGTGGGCTGAATGATGGTAGCTCCGGCACGGTTGGGGGCGTTGTAGTGGGGCTCGGTGATGTGGATTCCAAACCTTGGTGACTCGCGCAAGAAGAAGAATGAGAGGCCTAGGGCGCAGCGGAGGCGATCTGGGTCGCGAAGGTCAAAGGTTGAGTTTCCATGGTGCTCGCGTGTCCCAATCGCAGTGTTCGGTACAGTGGCGGCAAATTTTGGTTGGCTACGAAGGTTCGACGAAGGAGCCTTGTACGCGGAACATGAGAACAAAGAAGTGCTCGCGAAAAGGGAAAAAATGAGGTCGAGAAAATGACACGAGCGCCGGCAGCTCCGTCGACGGTGGCCGCCGTCGTCGTCGGCATTTAAGGTTGAGTAGACGCGCGTCCCAAGGCCTGGAGTTGTGTTGGTGGCGTCAAAAAGAAGAAGTTGCAGGGAGAGCTTTAGCTTTAGTTAGGGATCTATTTATTTTCTTTGAGAGAATAAAGGAAAGTGTCCTGTCTTTTCTTTTTCTTCGCACACCCCTGCCTATACTGCATGCACCCCACCTGTTTACTTCGTGCACCTCCCACATGTGATAGTCCTGCACCTCCATATCTTTGTCTATTGTTTTTGGGCCTGTTATTGCGTTTACTTTGTGCACCCCCACTAATCACTCATGTACCCACATATGTTGTTTTCCACTTTTATCCTTCTTAAATAATTTCATCCTTTTATTTATTTATTTTATTTTATTTTATTTTATTTAAAAAAAACAAATATACTTGAAAATTATAAAAATTACAAATATAGAAAAAATAAAAAAAATGTTCTCTTTCATTTTATTGTGTCTATCCAGTCGCTCGCACCGTGTGACACTTATTTTCTAGAAATACCAAAAAATAGTTTTATTTCCCTTTTAGTGTCTGTTCGGTTGCTCGCATCGTGACACTTATTTTCTAAAAATATCAAAAAATAGTTTTTTTTCCCTTTTAGTGGGTGTCCGACCGCTTGCGTCGTGTGACACATATTTTCAACTAATTCAAAAATACCCAAAAAAATACAAAAGTATCAACATTTTCAAGGAAAAAGTCTTTTTCAAGAACTACGTGATCTTTGATTCTCCACCGTGAGATACGTAGGAGCAAGGCCAATCCTTATCAGGTTCACCTCTAAAAAATCAAATCATTTTGTCAATTGTTTTCCAAATATCTTTTTAAAGAATTACGTATCCCTGATTTCTTATTTTGAATGAGAATACATAGGACTAAGGTCAATTCTTGTCGGGCCCAAAAAATTAAAAAATATTTTTGTTTCTTTTTAGTATTTTTGTCTTATTATTTTTGGGGAAAATTAACATTTTAAAAATCACATCGACTTTGCATTTTTCATTAAAGGTACCGCCCTTCGGCGGGCGCTGTAGGGTGTTAACACCTTCCCTACGCGTAATCGACTCCCGAATCCAAAATCTGGTTTTTCGCAGACTTGTTTTATTTTCATGATTTTCCATAGTTTTCCAGAAATAACTATGGTGGCGACTCCAAATCTCTTTTAAAACTCATTTTCTTTTTTGGTTCGTCGTCCCATCGCGATTTCGGTTGCGACAAGTACCTAAAGAGCGACTTGTATATATTTGTTTGCTAATATTTGGAGCACCTCGATAAGACTAACCGGCTCTTAACCTAAAGCCGACAACAGAAACAACATCATCTAGAGCACGTCAACCTCTTTCACCGTAAAGATAATAACTCAATTTTCCATTCTTGCATTTGCATAGAAAACTTTAATGAGATTTGGGTAATATGTACGTTTTAGCTGAAGAATTTTCCAAACCCTAGTGATGAAGAAGATCCTTGAAGAAAAATCCAATGGATTGGAAGAACTTCATGTCAATGCAGTTCGGATTCACTAGTTTCCTTATTTTCCAGAAACATAGATAAGTGTTTTGATGTTCTTCGTCACTTATCTACCCTTCAAAATTGGCTGAACGAGAGACATATTTTGTAGCTTTTCATTTCATTCTCCTTAGTCTTGAGCATGAAGCCTTTTCTTCCACAAAGATGAGAGAAGACAAACTTAGGGCTTTGAATGGGAGAAACGAGTGAGCTGGTGAAGGAGGGGACATAGGATACACATCTCTTTTAAGGTTTTAATTTTGTTTGGTATTTAAAAAATATGATTTTATTAGTTAAACATAGTTAATGTATTAGAAGAAAAAAACAACGAAAATGATTTTTGGACTACTAAATTTTGACAACTTTCTCTTACAACCTTATGTGGCATCTTCTAAGTAGTTTTCTATTTTTCTATTTTCTCATTCTCAATATTTCAAAACCACTTATAAAATGACACATCATGTTGTAAGAGAAAGTTGTCAAAATTTAGTAGTCAAAATATCATTGTCCAAAAAACAATTAGGGTTACTTTGACTAGTCAAAAATCATGTGAAGTCAGTTTCAAAGCAGTGTAGTGTGTAATGTAATCATGACATGTGTGGCATTTTAGAATCATAATGTAATCGATTAAGGCATAGAATATAATCAATTATTACAGGATAGTTTTAAAGCAAATAAGCATAGAATTAATTGACTATGCAACTAACATAATTAATATATACAGAATTACATAAAATGTTGATTTTTAAGATGTGCACGTAATGTCTAATATGACTAGCTCATTTCTAATCACAAAAAATCTATCTCTAGTTAATGGTTTGGTAAAAATGTCAGCTAATTGATTTTGAGTATTTATTTATTCAATTTTATACTCCCCCTTAGCTACATGATTCCTAATGAAGTGATATCTAATTTCTATATGCTTAGTTCTAGAATGCATGATTGAATTCTTGGTGAGGTTTATATCACTAGTATTGATGGACGACGATTCACAGTGATTGACGAACTCGTAGTGGAAGACCGACAAACTCGTTGCGGAAGACTTGCAATGTAACGTGATAACGCTGTCGTTGACGCGATCAAATTAATACTACTTATCTATAACAACTTCAGTATTGTTAAGAAAGTAGTCAACAAAATAGTAAGGGTAAAGTAACTCAAAGTCGTCTCCCAATGAACACAGATTTGATTTTTAACAAATTAGTTCTTATAAAACTATACAAAAGAGTTAGTCAAATAAAATAATAAAAATATATGAAAGATAAATATAAAAAGATAAAATAAGATAGAAACAATAGTAAAGAAATAGATCGATTCCACTACTTTTTCAAAATAGGATTCATCATTGGTTTTCTAAAGATTATTGTTATTGATTTCTTGTTTAAGACTTCAAATTAATCAATGTAACTTCTCAATTAATTTGTTGGCATCCTTA
>Ga0099822_1006329_pt1 | contig 15434 bp, 11 predicted proteins | sample CowpeawhiteBW_FD_76839 | JGI IMG/M metagenome (GOLD analysis project Ga0099822, IMG submission 76839) | Root nodule microbial communities of legume samples collected from California USA - Cow pea white BW | ecosystem: Host-associated > Plants > Roots > Nodule | place: USA: California | collected...
ATATATATATATATATATATATATATATATATTCAAAACATTCACAAATACATGACAGTTCAATGGCTATATCTACCCCCAACAAAAAGGGTTTAGCTCTCCATTGTCATGGAGAGCACAAGCTTACAAAAATGGAAGTGGAAGATGAATGAGATACAAAGAGGAAGAAGGGAGAGTTCCCACAAACCCTAATAGTCCTCCAAGCACTCCAAATCGTGTTGTTCGAGCTCTAAAACGTCCAAGATGAGTTTCCCTCACAAAAACACGAAGAAATAGGGTTAACTTGTCACATCAATGAAAAGTGGAGCTTGGTGGAAGTCTCTCATCACCAAGCACGACCTCTAAAACCAGTGCTGAAGATCTGCGTGTACCGTCTGACGATCTCCAAGTGCCGCCAGGCAGTGAGCCACTGGAATGGCGCCTGACTCTAGCCTTGTGTCGCCCAATGGTTACTGTTTCTTCCATTATATAACATTTTTTATCTTTTCCTTGCTACTCCGGGTCACTCACTTGTCTAGGTTTTGGAACAAAGCTTCCTGTCTACAGAAAGATACAAAAAATGGGGATTAGTGGTAAAATTATATCAATGTAACCTAAAATGTATTTATTTACAAAAGTAAGGTAAAATTGAGAATTAAGTAGGTTGAAAGCTATGGAAGAGTTGATTTTGCTAACAAAATATAACTTAGATAATGGTAAAAATTAACATTATCAAGTACAAAACTTGTGTAGAAACCATGGCGAACCAGCTCAACGGAAATGAGAAACACAATCCTACTATTAGATTTGTGGAGAAGATTTTGAGGTCGTTTGTCGATAATTTTAAGGACATGGTGTGTGCAATTGAAGAGTCCAATGACTTGTCAGTGCTTTCAATCGAAGAACATGGTCTCTTAAGATGCATGAGTAGCAGAAGAAGAAGAAAGTGGAGTCCCTTGAACAAACACTCCAAAAAATTAAAACAACAATTAAGGAAGAAAAGGCGTTTTATACTCAGAACACTCAAGACAACGAAAGAGGTTGAGGAGGTAAAGGAAACGATCATGGTTGTAGAAGTCGTGGAAGGCATGCAGAAAAGAAAGAACATACCAGCTAACTAATGCAGTCATTAATGCTATCAAATTAATTCTACTTTTTCAATACAATTTCAGTATTGCCTGGTGAGTAGTCAAGAATACTAGTTAGGGTAAAACTAATTCAAATTAGCGAATATTGAATTGATTTAAACTAAAATTAGTTTTAATAAAACCTACACTTAAGGGTTAGAGTATAAAAAAATATTAAAAAAATGGTGCAAATAAGAATAAATAAAATAAACGTGTTCGAATGCCATGCACACATTAAATGAAAATAAATAATAAATAAAACTAAATGATAAACTACCTAAATTCCTACAAAGATAATTCTAATAAAATAAGAAACTTTATAGGTATTTTGGTGTTTGAAAGAAAAATAAGGGGAATTGTTGTGCAATTAAATAAGAATAAACAAATAAATAAATGCAAGATAGATTAAAGGATTTAATTCAATTATATAAAATTATTTTGATTTTCCTTTTTTTTCAAATTATATTTTTTATTGTTATTCAATTTAATTTTAAAATTTGATAACTTAAATTAATTAAAGTAACCACTCAATTAATTTTTTAAAATCTTATTCATTCCACTGTATATGATTAAGATTTAATTTGTACTTTCTTCATTCCACCGTATATGATTAAATTTCCAATTTTTTGACTATCTTTTTATTAAGCACACAGTTGTTAAATATTGAATTAACTAGAATATCATTAATAAATTATTTTAGTTTCTCTCCATATATAAATTAAAATAACTAATAGTAGTTATTTTGTTCCACCATATACAATCTAAATGTTCTAATTCGCCTTTGTATGTTCTAGTATATACATATATAAAAGAATATTGTTTTACTCTCATAAAAAATTACTAATTAAATATTAACACGAGTTCTTGTTAAGTACCATACATAAAATTGACTCTCAATATCATTCTTAAACAATCTTAAAAGAAATAAGTATAACTCAAGATAAAAAGGTAAAAAAAGTAAACTCTCATAAATAAATAAATTGTTACTTACTTGAAACCTCAAAATTCATTATTTGAAATTACAAGGAAACCAATGTTAGAGGTTTAGCATTCTATGGAAGTGTTACAAAACATGATGAAAATAAAAGAAAAGAAAGAATGAGGTGTTTGGAGGAAAGCGTTTGCGCAAATTATATGAGAGAGTGGATTGTCCTAATGTCTCCTTTAAGTCTCCTTTTATAGAGTTCGGCCAGAAACTTATCTACAATTTATGTTGCTTTGGAGATTTTAAAAGATTTAAAAGATTTGGCCCATATTTTAAAAATATTTGGCAAATATCTTTTATTTTTTCTAACATAGTATACACTCGTTTAAGTTCGCACTCATTTAAGTTCACATAAATCTGTATTTGGAAAGAAAAAATTCTCGGATCAAGTTTCGAATGACTTTCTCATGAACTTCTTATTGTCGAGCAATACTTCGCATGAACTTTGGTTTGGATTTCTCCAACAAAGCAATAATCTCCAAGCGTTGATGATCATTCAGACAAAGACTTGACCTTTACATTTCATGCCTTTCTGGTTGCTCATCTTTTGCATTGGGGTGGATTGTTTGTTCAATAAATATAGGGTTTATTATATGACTCATAATATTCATAAGTCTGCATCCCAGTTAAGTCTGCACCAAACCCTCTAGATCAAAATGCAGACTTAAGTAAGTGTACACTGTAATTAAAGAAAAAATATTTATGCAGATAAAAAATTAATTTTAACACATTTTTATATCCCAAACTAAATTAGCCATTTTATAATAAGTCCTAAATAAAATAGTATTTGAAAGCACAAACACTCAAATAAAAAGCTAAGTTTAGAGATTAAATGAGGACATAAATTTGCACTCATCAATGTGGAGAGAAAACATTTCTTCAAGGACCTGGCTAAAGTAGAAGTTGGGTACTTGTCTTTTGGATATGATTCAAAGGTTACGATGAAAGGTCGAGGAACAATCCGGTACTTGTAGAAGGATGGCCGAGTTGTAGAAATTCAAGATGTGTACTCTGTACCAATCTCAAAAGTAACATTTTGAGCATGAGACTAGAGAAGGGTTACTTGGTCTTAATGAAAGACCCAATACTGCACTTGAAATTGTTAGACCCAATAACCTAGAAGATGATAGTAAATTATGATGTTTGAATAGATGAAGCCAGTTGGAACAACTTGGTTGAAGATTTTGATGGAGATTGATAAATTCTTAGCTGTATTAAGTTTATACAAAAATGATTTCCTCACTAATGTAGTATAGCGCGAAAACCATATATTAATTCAAGGAGAGCACTTAAATTGAGTGTTTATTAGTGCAATTGGACGAAATCTACCTACTTTTGAGCTAACTAATGTAGTATATAACCACTATGCAATGAAAATGATGCATAAAACCTACTCTAAGACAATATACAATTATGGAATTGGATTAAAAATGAATGAAAACTATCTATTGATGAATTGCTAGCTAATATGAAAGTGAAAATACTCAAAACAATGGAGAATTTATCATGATGCAAACTGTTTGTAAATCATGATGCAAAGCTTAGTGGGAAGCCTTCGTTATCTAACAAGTACAAGGTAGGGCTTACTATTAAGTCTTGGAATAATAAGTCGGTATACGAAAGAGTCGAACTATAAACATTAGAAGGTGTCAGAGCGTATACTAAGGTATATTCGGGAAATGGTATCACTTGGCTTATACTATACTACATCGAACAATGATTGGTGTAGAGATGTAGATGATCGAAAAATCACATCCAGATATATATTTTTCATGAACCACGTGACATTCACTTAGCTTTCAAACGAGCAACCCATAGAACATTGTCAACATGTGAATTCAAGAGTATGTTGCAACATCATGCTGTGTATGTCATGCAATATGACTTAGAAATATTCTAAGCAAACTGGAGATGAAACAGAAAGGAAGGATGATGATATGAGTTGATAACAAATTAGCCATTAAGTTGACAAAGAATTCAGTCAACCATGAAAGTAACAAGCATATTGATGTGCTCTTTCATTTCATCCAAGAATATGTGAAAGAAGGCAATGTGGAACCAGCACATGTGGGAAGTCGAGTCTATAAATTATATTATTATTTATATGAATAACATAACAACAACATAGATAAATAAATTTATTCACAAAGTAAATTTGTTGTCAACAAATATCACATTTCAACAAAACAAGTGTATAATACATATTTTTTCACTCATGCAAGTTTTTCTATTATTTGAGGTTGAATATTTGGTCTTCACTATAAACTATAATTTGTTTTAATATTATTGGATTAAAAGAATTATATTAATTTATTTTTATAGTTTAAATCAAAATGTTTAGTGACGATAAAAATATCTAACCAAATCGATTATAAGAATATCATAATTGATAATAATTGAAAATTCGAAATCTAAATTATGTGGTCATAACAAGTTACAAGGTTACGTCATAAATACATACAAATGCCAGAGATCGTATCCTTTTGGATTAATGCACATGTTTTTTTTCCTTTAAAAAGGATATATGCACATTTTTTCTAAGTTGTAGGACACTGGGGTCCATTTCAAAATGTGGTTCAGTTCATTTTTGTGACTTTAAATAATTATTCAAACAGACATGTCCTAGTACTTTTTTCTTTGTTTTTTATTTTATAAACTTAACCAAATCTATTACATTAAATCGACTTCAATATTCCTTTTAATTACTAAATTAAAGTTGCACCTTTATTTATTAGTTTATACTATAATATTTCATATACAATAACTGAATCAGATTACAGTAATAACCAAAATAAAGAAAGAAAATTATCTATTGACAAAAATTATTTTGACAAAGTTCACAAACTTTCCCTAAATAAAATAAATAAAATTAAAATAGATTATTTTTTTAACTAAAATAAAATAAAAAAGTAATTTTTTTTACTCAAATTGATAGTTTCTCAGAGTTTGTAAGAAAAAACTTTGTTAATATATCATTTTCAGATAAAGAACTGTAACATCGAAGTAACTTAGAAAGTAGAATTGGAATGCACGCGGTGGAACGATCACGGTTTTGGTTTGTCCCCTGTTATAATGCACATGGTCTTGCCACTTTCATGCAACTTTTTAGCTAATATTAAATAAGTTTAATTAGTTTATACTATAATATTTCAATATTTCAAAGTACTCACTTTAAAAAAATAATGTGTTACTTTATTTTTAATTTTTGAAAAAATATCTTAATCAGAATGTTTTTAGATAAAAATTACTAAAATCGTTAACTTAATAAATAATTTTTACCATTCAATTTTGATATAAATATTGATACTTAAGTTTGTAAGTTATTTTAAATATCAATGTGTTAATAATTTTTTGCTGAAAAAAATATAATTGAAATATATTTTCAAAAATTAAAACTGAATTAACACATTTTAAAAAACAAGTATCAAATTAAAATATTTAAATAAAAGTGAATATATTTAAATAAAAGTGAATATGATTCGATTAAACCTGTTAAATACTATGATGACATAAATAATTGACATAAATTATTGCTTTAGTCGGTAGTTACTTCTTTTATCTTTATCTTCTCTTCTTTTATCTTTATCTTCTGACGATAGTTAATTCCTGATACAGAATATTGTGGATAGGTTACTTATGTAAAGAGTTGTTTTTGTCTTATTATTTTGGTTCATGAAGCATGAATTGCTTTATTTGCAGTTCGGAGTGGCTGAGCATGTTTGACCATAAATAAATGAAGCACTGGTGGTTTGGTAAAAAGAGGAGGAAGAAAGAAGCACCACTTTCGCTCCTATATATATATATATATATATATATATATATCTCTCCTTGCAGAACATCTTTGGCACGAACAACATTCAAACATTTTTCAAACCATGGAAAATTCTAGGGAGATGATGAATAAGGAGATGGCAGCACCACTGCTAAGAAAGAGTGGTGAAGAAGAAGAAGAAGTAGCATCATTATCATCGGAGAGTACATTCTGGGAAGAGCTTAAGAGGATAAGCTCCATGGCGGCTCCAATGGTGGCTGTTACGGTTTCACAGTACCTTCTGCAGGTTGTGTCACTCATGATGGTGGGACATCTCGGAGCACTGGTTTCCTTCTCCGGGGTTGCTGTTGCCACCTCTTTTGCTGAAGTTACCGGTTTCAGTGTCCTTGTAAATAAATACCACTCTCTTTCTGCTTCAATGCACCCTTTTTTCTTTTATTTCTCTCATTTTTCTTAACTTGGTTGTTCAGTTTGGTTGATATAACCTTGCTTTTGATTCAATGCACCCTTTTTTCTTTTATTTCTCTCATTTTTCTTAACTTGGTTGTTCAGTTTGGTTGATATAACCTTGCTTTTGACACTGGATCTACGCAAAGGGTTGAAAGTTGAGAGCTTGAAAACTGTCCTTATCATATTTGTGTTTGTGTGTGAGTGAGTGAGTGAGAGAGTATTATTGTTGATGCCACAAAACAAAGTCCGGTGTTTATGTCTGTGTTTTGAAACGTTCGTGTGTTTGTGTTGTGTTGCATTGCAGTTGGGAATGTCTGGTGCATTGGAAACTTTGTGCGGGCAAATGTACGGTGCAGAGGAGTATAGAAAGTTTGGGAACTACACATGGTGTGCCACAGTGACTCTGATATTGGTTTGTGTCCCCATATCTGTGGTGTGGATATTCACTGATAAAATACTGATGGTGTTTGGTCAAGACCCTGAAATTTCTGGTGCTGCTTGTGAGTACTGCATATGCCTCATGCCAGCGCTGTTTGGGCATGCTGTTCTTCAGGCTCTCACTCGGTACTTCCAGACTCAGAGTATGATCTTTCCCATGGTTTTCAGCTCAATTACCTCACTGTGTTTGCATGTTCCTATTTGTTGGGGTCTGGTTTTTGCGTTGGGGCTAGGACACGTTGGAGCTGCGTTAGCCATTGGAGTTTCTTATTGGTTGAATGTGGTTTGGCTTGCAATTTACATGCTCTACTCCCCGGCTTGTCAAAAAACCAGGATTGTGTTTTCTTGTAGTGCTTTACTTTGCATTCCAGAGTTCTTGAAATTAGCTATCCCTTCAGGACTCATGTTTTGGTAAATATATGACTTTGCATCAATCAATGCTTTTTCTTCATCTGTTTTTCTTCTCTGCTAATTGCATTTTTCACTGATCTCTGCAGTTTTGAATGGTGGTCTTTTGAGGTGCTAACTTTACTTGCAGGGCTTTTGCCTAATCCCCAGCTTGAAACCGCAGTACTCTCAGTCTGGTGGGTGGAATCAATTTCTCTTCCTTTAATAACTCTCATTTCATCTTCTTCTGACTTTTATCACACCCTTGCAGCCTTAATGCTACTACCTTACACTACTTCGTTCCTTACGCTGTTGGAGCTTCTGCAAGGTTCGGTTTTTTTCATTTAAGCTAGAGTAAATAAAACATTGTCTCTTTCAGTGAGTAATTCTTGAACAGAAAACGAAAATCTTTGTCATCAAGAACATACTTTGTAATCTGTGGTGTTTGTTTTGCAGCACTCGGGTTTCAAATGAACTAGGTGCAGGAAATCCAAAAACAGCCAAAGGTGCTGTGCGTGTGGTTGTGATTCTTGTGGTTGCAGAGGCAGTTATTGTGAGCACAGTGTTCTTCAGTTGCCGACATATCTTAGGATACGCATATAGCAATGACATGGAAGTTGTGGATTATGTTTCAAGCATAGCTCCTCTCCTCTGTGTGTCTGTCAGTGCAGACAGTCTAATCGGAGCACTTTCTGGTTGGTCACTTCAAAATCTCCTTCTTCTGTGTATATATATTTATATTTATGTAAAACAAAACACCATTGTTGATTGTTGCATCTATATCTATCGATGAACGTGTGTAGGGGTAGCGAGAGGTGGAGGATTTCAGCAAATAGGTGCTTACGTGAACCTGGGAGCCTACTATCTTGTGGGAATTCCTATAGGTTTGTTTTTGGGTTTCCATCTACAGCTAAATGCCAAGGGCCTTTGGATAGGAACTCTATCAGGCTCTATTGTACAAGTAATTATTCTTGCCATCGTAACAGCACTAACAGATTGGCAGAAAGAGGTTAGTCTTACTTTTCTCGCATGCATAATCTCAATTCTTTTGTTGAAAATCTCACATCCGATCAGAGATAAGACAAGATTATAGTGTAAATACGAGTCTTTTGTTGGAAATCTCGCAATAAGACGAGTTTACGGTGTAAATGTGAATACAACCCTTAGGTTAAACGCTGATTTTGTAAGGTTGGTGAGACATCACCCGAATATATAGCTAACATGAAATTATTGTACTTGGATGTTGCTATTATTGCAGGCTACTAAAGTTAGGGAGAGAGTGGTGGAGAATTCAAGTAAAAGTCACACTGCACTTGTTTGAGATATTGAAGGCAAGTGAACAATAAAAGAGTGGAAGAGCAGAATACACTGTGATAGCTCTTTTGGTTTTTGAGTTGATTATGGAAAGGAGATAGGGAAATAGAGAGAGAGATAGCCATAGAGGATATAATAAAGTGTGTCAGTTTTCTCTTTGGCTGTGTTTTGGTTTTAATATTTTGTTTCTGTTTTGTGTCTGTCAGAGGATTTAATTATGTTAACACATGTAGAAAAGTTGTGTGAATATGTGATGAGAGTTTTGTATTGGATTTGGTTTTGACTCTGGATCTTTACTTACAAATATTAATGACATGTTTTCTTTTACTTTGATGCATGATATGAACTTGTTCATCAATGTGTGGTGAGTTTTTCTTTTGCTGCATACTTTGGTATTATCATGAAAGCAGAAAACATGCGCCACCTAACGTCATTATTTTTGTACCATTCTGTGAAAATATCATTTCAATAAACGTTCCTCCACCACACAACCAAACACATAGCAGAATGAAGAGGTTCATCCATTCTCCCACTAATGCAAGTTTTTCTGGTATCTGAAGTTGAATCTCTGGTACAAACAACCAAAAAGAAAGTTAGTGGCAAGAAACTCTTGGATGAATCTATTCTAAGTTAAAAAATGTTTTTTTAATAAATAGTGTTTGAATCAGAAGAAGTTAATATTGAAATCTTAAACCACAAAACAGATTCTTCATGCATGCATATATGTGCTAGACGGCACAAGTGTCCAAAACAAAAACCACCAATTTTCTATTTGAAATGTGTACTCAATGCATTGAATTGGTTTGGGTTCACAGTGTGGGACTTAGACTCACACTTTCTTTTACACGCTTATCTGACCTATATTCTCAGAAAGACTTTCGATATACTGCACTCGTCTGAGTCAGTTTTAACCATCGGCTCTAATACCACTTGTTAGGTTTATAAGGAGGGGTATCACTGGGGAGATACAACATCAATAAGACCTGAGCCTAACCACATAAGACATTGACACCACTCTCAACCCAAAACCTTAAAGCAATGAGTTTATGGGTCTTTATCTTTATATAGTGCTCTACTTTCTCATTTCTGGTCAACGTGGGACTTAGACTCACACTTGGATTCCTATCACTCCACACGTCTCATGCATCATTTTCATCTTTTCTCTGGTGTTCACGGTAGAATTTGGATTCTATATCGAATTTTTCTGTTTTCTTCCTCTACTATCTATCTATAATACATTGATTATTACTAATTTTAAATATACTTTTAATGTTCAACAGATGACAACATTCAAAAAAATTAATAAAAATTCAGAACTCGTTCGTAATATGTTAAAAAAGAGAAGAAAGTTCGGGAATAGTTGTAAAATCAAATCAAGGAAATGTGATTGGGGTAAGGTCCATTTTTGAATGGAAAGAGGTTCTTGGAAGCACTAGTTAATTATTAATGTAAGTGAAAGGCCACCATTGGATTTCTCAATCACTTGCAAGTTCTTGGTGACAAATATCAAATCACCCATGGCTGAGACTTTTCTCCAAAATCAATTTTACCATTCCTTCTTTTGTTGTTATTGCATTGCAGTTGATTCATGAAAATAGGCATTGGAATTTGAATACAATGCAATAGTTAAGTAAAATTCACTATTAAGTAATTAATGTAATAATTTATAATATTAAACTAAATTATTAATATACCAATTTTAGTATATAAAAGTACAAACTTTATCTTATATACACTATTTTATATTATTTTGTAAGATCTTATATACTGATTTTGTATTATTTTGAAAGGCTGCCCATTTCCAGCAAATCTCACAAATTGGAAGTCTCACATTTTTTCTTCTTTTAATTATTTTATTTATTTTGATTTAGAAATAAAAAATACGAGTTCAATATTTGATAAAAGGGTAAAATTATATATATTTTTTTGATAAATAGAAAATAAGTTTTTGTGGGAACATGCTAGGAAGGAATTTATAATATAATAAGTGTCCTCGTACGAACAGAGTCGTGGGGCTCGTGAGTGGACTCGTGGGCACCGTACTGGTCCAGTCTTTTTAAAAAGTTATTTTATTTTTAGTTATATTTCGTGTGGTTGATATGTGGTTTAATTAAGTATTTATCAGAATATAAAAATAAATAAATTTGAACACATAAATTATTAAATAATTTAAAAGTTTCTCATAAACTGTTCCAAAATATTATTTTAGCTTACGGATACATATTTATTAAAGGATAGAAAAACACAAAATCGCAAAGGTATCTAGAATAAAAAGTATGAATTAAAAATAGAACATAGAATACATAATGATGGGAGTATTATAGAAATGAGAGAAACCACACCAAACAAAGACAACTCCACCATAAATTATTGACATTATTTTGGCACATTTATAATAATAGAAACACCATAAGATACAGGCAAGTGGACCTTCTACGTACTCCTCAAAAGTAAGGCCCGCGTGGAGGTGGAGGCCCGGGATGTCCATGAGGGCCAGGAGGCCCGGGAGGCCCATGAGGACCGGGATGCGCACGAGGGCCAGGAGGTCCAGGAGGCCCGGGAGGTCCATGGAGGCCAGAAGGCCCATAAGATCCGCCGGGAGGTCCGGGAGGATGGTTATGCAGGGGTGGCGGTGGAGGATGAAATGGATCCGGTGGAGCATGATGATGCGGTGGTGGTGGTGGTGGAGGAGCAAAATGATCGGGCGGAGGCGGTGAGTGGTGGTGGATCGGAGGTGGCGGTGGCCCTGGCGGTCCTCGCAGTGGACCTGGTGGCCCCGGAGGCCCAGGAGGAGCATGAGATCGGTGATGGTGGTGATTCATGGTTTCCGATTGAAAGGAGATTTACTTGGTGAGATTATGAAGATGGTGAGAGAAGCGTTTGACTAAGAAATAAATAGCAGTGCAGCGTCTAGAACCTTTCCAATACTTCTTTTCTACGTATTCAACTTTCTACTTTAATTCTTAACTATTAAGGTAAATAAAAGTAGTCAATATTTTTGAAAAAAAAAAAAAAGAAGAAAGTAGAATGAAAGTTTCTCTTGTGCGTTAACCGACCCAACCCGATGGACTCTGCAGAATCCACCGCCAAGCTCCGTCTCATGTGCAGCTACGGCGGCCACATACTCCCCCGTCCCGGCACCAACTCCCTCTTCTACGCCGGCGGCGAAACCCGCATCCTCTCCATCCACCGCCGCACCCTCGCCACGCTCTCCTCCTTCCGCACCCATCTCTCCACCCTCCTCTCTCTCAAATACCCCTTCACTCTCAAGTACCAGCTCCCCCACCTCCACCTCGACTCCCTCATCACCCTCGCCTCCGACGAAGACCTCCACATCCTCGTCGACGAGCACCACCGCTCCTCCTCCCGCATCAGACTCTTCGTCTTCCCCGCTTTCCGCCACCCCAAAAGTGAGTCATGGTTCTTGGACGCCCTCAAGTGCTCCTCCATCATGCACCACTCCTTCCCTCTCGACGCCACCTCTTCCTCCGTCACCCCTCCCCTCCATCACCACCCCTCTTCTCTTCCAAGGTATTCCTTCCTTCCTTCCCCTAACTTCTTCACCAAGTCACGTTTTTTTTTCTTTCTTTCTCAAGATTTTACTAATACATTCTGGTTGCATTTTGTTTCAGTGATAGTACTGTTTCCAGCATCATTTCGCAGCGGCACAATATATGTTATCAGGACCCTGTTCAAGTTGAAACTCAAATCCCCTTTGTTTCCAATAATGCAAATGTGAATGCACTGTATTCTTCATTTCCACGCTTTAATCCACTGCTGCAATCTGCTACACGCAATTTACCTCTTCACCATATTTACCAGCAACCTCGTCCTTCCACGCATCTGCTTTATCAAACCAATCCTGTTTGCCCCGTATACCTCGTACCTGTTACTCTGCCTATGACAGCCTCCACTCAACCATCAATGAATCTAAATGTTTCATCTTTAGGTTTCCATGTACCACATAACTATACCTCTAACTCTCACAACTACTTAACACACACACAAACTGCACCACTCGTTCATCATCATCAACCTCAATCTCAGAATATATCTATTACTTCCGTGGAATCTCCCGAGAGTGGGAATGAACTTCACAACAACCTTGCTCGTGATCAGATATACAAATCTCAGCCCCCACCTCCGGCATTGCCTTCTAAACACCAAACCTTGAGAAAAGACACGGCGGAGTTGTTGTCTGAAGCTCTTTCTCAGTTGCATGTGGATAGCCGCAGCAGATAGAAACATCACAGCCACAGTGATTTTTATTGTCTGGAACACAATTTTTGTACAATGGTCCATCATGTTTCTTTTTTCTTTTTTTTTCATAGTGGTATATTGGTATGTTTTTGCCTCTCTTTACCATCTTAGTGTGTATAATATTTTGAATATTTTCCTATCACTACTGATGAGAATACTTCTTTCATATCTGCTTTGATTTTTTTTTCTTTTTCGGAGAAGTAACTCAATCCTCTGGCGTGTAAACCTTCTACGATTTCAAATGTCAATCCTGATATGTTTTGGATGGGATCAACATAAAAAACTAAAGAACATTTTGAGTTTTATAAAAGATACCCATTCCTTGTATTTTAATAAACATTACAAAAAAATGTGTGATACCAAAATTAAACAAAATAAATTCTCACTAGATTGAATATAATTACAGTAAATATAATATTCTTTGAATTTTAATGACTTTCTTTTCTTTGGCATGTCACTTTAATGGCTGTACAATGAATATAATTACAGTAATTTTAATACATTAAATTTTGCAAGTTAATAAGCAATAAACAAATAAATAAAATGTATCTAATATTGTTTAAAACAATCTTATATATAATTTCTAAACTTGTTTTGGTTTCCACAGTTGAAATTTCACTTTAGAATTTTCTCTTTGCAACACACAAAATTCAGAAAACCGGTTCTTTTGGTGTTGCATTTTCGTGGTTTCTCTTTCTTCTGAATTAATACTTAGGAAGTTTAGTTTTCTCTCTTGGCTTCACGGGTTGGAGTTTCCGGTGACTTTGACAGCGTCGGAAATTTTGTTGTTTATTTTTCAGACCACTTGTGAAGGTTTCCGTGAGAGAGGAGGATTATAAAAAAAGAAAGATCAAGTGTGCTTCTACTTCTCTATTAGCATCATGTTAATACACTCTCCAAATTAATATAGTGTAGTTTCTAGACGTATATGCTCATGTAAATTGAATGCTCGAATATGGTGCTGGAATTAAATTTAAAGTCTAATTCTTAATTCTTAATATTTATACTTTTAAATTAGTTTTAGCTTATTTTTGTGTGAGCTTACAATTTTTGTTTACTATTTATAATAATGAATGGAGAATTGTTCTCATTAAGATGCGTGACTATTTATTTTAGAAAATAATTTCATGTACATCAAAAAAGTTTATGAACACTTAGAAGGAGAACAAAAATAATAGATTATATGATGTGATAGAAGTAATACATTGAAAAAACGAACATGTAATAGATGTATATAAAACAAAAATGTATCTCTATCATTATTCATTTATTTTATAAGGATTGTTCTCTGGTGAACTAATTTATAATCGATGCTTGTTTCCCTACATTGATTAGATAACTTCATGGATCTTAATGTTCTTAAACAAAATAGTCCCTTTTAACCAATTAGTATAACAAAAATAATTAATTGGCAGACTTCTAGGATAATCATATTCAGGACTGAGATTGACATTTTTAAATCCCAAAAGGAACTATACAGAGAGAAAATATATGAACATAGGTTAAAACAGTACACAAGGAGTGGGGACTGAAGCTGAGAGACAGAGCAAAAGTCCATTGCCTCAGCCAAAAAGAAGTACAAGAAACTGCACAAGCTGGAAGACGAAAGTGTGCCAAATTGCAAGAATTATTTTGGTGACTGGTTCAGGTCTGTAGTAGTGGTGGTGATTGTGAAGAGGTGCTGCGAAATGTTAGTAATAGAATCAATGCAGCAGATAATGTTAGCTTTTAACCAGGCCTTTTAAGGTGAAGGGGTTTAAGAAAGTTCTCTTTCAAATGCATTCTGATACCCTGGCCCGGATGGGCTAAACATGGCTTTCTATAAAAGTTTCTCAGAAGAAGGTGCCCTACCCAGTTAGTTGAATGAAACTAACTTTGTCTTCATACCCAACACAGAGAAGCCCTCCTCTATGAAAGACTCTCTTTGCGATGTTTTTGGTGGAATGGGGATATATTAAAACTATTATGCAGAAGTTGGGGTTTTGTTAAAAGTGGATCATTGCATTCTGTAGGGTTTTCTATACAGATTAATGGAGAATGGATAGGTAAGGGGATCCTCTCTCCCCTTATCCTTTCATCCTAGGTTGTGAATGCTTTTCTTTTCTGCACTTATTGGGGATCTACACAGCATAACCCACTTATTGTTTGCAGATGACAGGTTCATGTTTTTTCAGAGCAAATGGCATTGAAAGCAACCGAGTGAAGGATGTAAGAAAAGGACTCGAAAAAGACCATCAACATGACAAAACATGAGATTTTTTACAATGCCAAGACAATCAATGCCTCAGACCAAAGAGACAATCAATGCCATCTTGGGATTCTCCCAAAGCTTAGGAACAGGAAAGTTCTTTGAATTGTCATCAATTGTTAAGAGGAAGAAGAAAATAGCAAGAGTGTGGTAGAAAATAAACAGCTGGACATGTAAACATTTATTGAAAGCAGGAGCAGAAATCCTAGTGAAATCCCAACATTTGAAGGTAAGTAGTGTGAGTTTCTGCATTTGAACTGGTTTTTCCATGCAGGTATGAGGCAGAAATACTCCCAAGACAGAGTTTCCATGGCATTGTTATAAACTACAATAGGTACAAACTAAAGAATCATAACAAAAAAATCCCAGCACTCCAACGAACAAGGGTGAGAGAAAAAAAAAAAAACAGTAAAAAAAAAAAATTAACAAAAAAAAAAAAAAAGAGATTAAATTAACAAAGAAAAAAAAAAAATA
>Ga0099822_1006334_pt1 | contig 15428 bp, 2 predicted proteins | sample CowpeawhiteBW_FD_76839 | JGI IMG/M metagenome (GOLD analysis project Ga0099822, IMG submission 76839) | Root nodule microbial communities of legume samples collected from California USA - Cow pea white BW | ecosystem: Host-associated > Plants > Roots > Nodule | place: USA: California | collected...
TAAAAGAGTCGACACCATTCACATACATTAAAAAAAAAAATTATATTTTCTTAGAAAAAAAATTAAAATATATAAATATATATATATATATATATATATATATATATATATATATATAAACAAAAGAAATAAATATTAAACCTCTAAAGCACAACAATTATGATACAACTGATGCTTTGTTTTGAAAAGATTGGGGACCCATTGTCTGAAGTTAGGGATAGTGCTTTATAGAGACAATAACACTACTTAGTCCTTAAAAAAATATCCGTGGTATAACCACAATCTACAATTTTAAAAAAAATATATTTTTAGCATATTTTTATATAAAGGTATACTTGATATTCTTGGGATACTAACTAGCTCGATCTGGTGTTCCCGAAAGAGTGGTTTAGTAAGATTGTAATGATCATGAAGAATAGCTTCTATTTTATTTCTTCTTTCTATTGTTCCTATTTTAATTATTTTATCATAGTATCATCATTTAATATCTTTTATGTGCGAAACAAGTCTTTCATATCATATTTGAACACATAGAGATGCTGATATTAAAAGTTTTTAGTTCAAATGACATGATTATATATACAAACTGTTAAAGGTAAAATTATTTCCAATGTGTTGAGTGGCATCTGTATATGAAAACTATGAGATTGATATACTGATCATTTGCAATAAATTTGATTTGTACAGAAAAGCTCTATGATTTATGTTGTAATTTCATAGATATTAATGGGGGTAATTGCTGGAGTGGACCTTATCATATGTTTTAGAATATAATTAGCGGTTATAGATTTTTAAAAAATCAACTGTTACATAATCTCGTAAATTAGGATGATTGATTCTATCATATTATGTACCTTTATTGTAATTGATTCTATTCAATAGTATAAATACATATTGTATGCTCTACATTATACACAATACATTCAGAACATATACAATTCTATAATATGATCCAGAAAAAGGCTACTCTTGAATGGAGCCACCTCTGTATGACATGAACTATCGACGGGATTCCCCCTTGATGACATGACAAGATAGATGATGATCATTAATTAGAGAGTAGAAAGACTTGTCTGGTAAATGACAACATCTTCTTAAGGAGACACAATGCCATGCACAAGGCTGGAGACACCTCATTTTGGTTCTCTCATGTAACTAAACCAATAGTATTTTACTATGCAACTTTTATACGTTTTACAAATTGCTAATTTATTTTCTTCACACAAATTTTATCATGCATATGTGACATAAATGTCATTATATTTACATCCGTTAATTTATAATTCTTTTTACTTGTACTCATTATTTATTTAGAGTAATCATCTTCAACTTCATAGTATATTTATAATTTGTTTTGAAGGGAATAAATTGCTCATCCATTACTGCTCCCCCTTTTGGGAACTGAGGTTGTTATGCCCTTAATTATATTTTGTGTTCTCTCTCGTTTATTTACCCAAAGCACTAGAAAGCTGAGTTGTAGGTTACTAGTTGAGTAGGCTGTGTTTATTTCCATAAGGTTACACCCGCAATCATCAATAAAGTGCTTTGCACTGGAAAACGGGGGAGCTGGGCTAAAGGTTTTACTCTAACCGAAGCAAAAGCAAACCCATCTTTTACTAAAAGGAAGGTCTTGGTTCTTTCTTATACCCGGAAGTAGGATCTATGTTGAAAACATGAGCAAGGAGCTCTTATATGTACATAGAGGATCTCTAATGGATATTTGTTGAAGCAGCTTATTCTCAAATGATGTTGGCTTTATTTTGGAGTCTGGGCATTTTATATCTATACTGTGAAAGACTAGTGTTGAATATATGTTGGATTGTATAATATTTTAGCATTGAAATTATATAAACTATTTTCAAGATTTTGCTAGACTGTTTTTATACTTTGAACAACAGTTTGTAAGTTTAGGGATATTATAATTATAGAAGAAAATTGTTAAAATATAATCAGTGGTTACAGATGTCTTGGAAATCAACCGTTACATATTAGGATGATTGATTACATAGTATTATGTGCCTTTATTGTAATAGATTTTATTTAATAGTATAAATACATATTGTATGGTCTGCATTAGACACACAATATATTCAGAACATACAGAATTCCATAAAAATTTCTGGTAAATTTGAAATTAAAGATTGTTTGGGATATACTTTTTCTAGCTATTGTATATGCTTGCTGATAGGACCCTGGATAGTGGGCTGACGCAGCAGGAGGAGAAACTTAGAGACATAAGTCAGGTTAAGCCCAAAATTTGGAAAATATATTATAGAAGAAAGAAAGTGGGGCCAGGGAATGAAAATTAGTTACAGAAGAGAGAGGACGTTTTTGCATGGGCATAGTTGTGTGTAGTGGGGGAGAGTGGAAAAAAGAAAGAACAAGGAGATTAGCTAAGGAGAGGATCTCTCAGGAGGAGTGTGTGACTCTGGTACCCATCCAAAGCATTATAAAGCACTTCTGCTCAAGTTTCCTATTTTCATTTTGTTAGATATTGTTTGATATTGTTAAGATATTCGTAGATATTGTTAATCACAATATCAAACAATTTCTTCTATTTACTTTATTTATTTTTAGTTACTTTTTTTAGTTGTACCTCTATGTGTGGTCTGTACACAAGGGAGATTAATATCAAATCCTATTTTCTCTATATTCAACATGGTATCAGAGCCATTGTTTAAAAAAAAGTCTATCCTAACGAGATTTCTTGGACATTCTGTTCCACCCGCTATCGGGCTGCTAACGAACCACTCATTAATTTCTAGTCCCACGCACAAGATGTATATACCTCGGCGTGAGGGGATGTGTTGGAAGTCCTACATCAACTAGAGATAAAACAATTTCATAGAATATAACTGGGATGCAAACCTCATTTTACAAGCCAGTTTTGTAGGAATGAATTAGGCGTAAACTCCACTTCTAACACATTTTGATAATAATAATACAATTTCTTACTTGTTTCTATCACTTGTCAAGTTGTTCTCCAGTTTCAGTTAGTTTAGCCAATATCTAGCTAACAACTCAAGCATTGGGTTGTGATGCAGGATAAACTCTCTTCTACTAAAAAGTTAAATTTCCGAAAAGTCAGTCGAGCATGTGCATGTGCATGCAACTTGTGCATGATAAAACATGTAAGAGATATAGTATCAAACCTTTCACGTTTCTTTACCTAAAAATTAAATTTATGGGATAAGTGGTTCATAACAAACAAAATCTAACCGAGGTATCCCCGTACATTTCAAACATGCCAAATTTTATAACAAATGACAGATTCAAAGGGATAGAGTCTCAATCAAGAGCTAACAACAACAAAAGTCCAAGGATACTAAATTCTTAGAATGTTGATTTATGCCTAACTCAACCACCCAAATTGTAGGATAGAGTTAGGCCTAAATCCACCTTTTAAGATGGTATCAAAGCATAGGACTAAATATTTATGGATTTGATAGTGTGTGGCATGATATAGTAGGCTCAATAAACCTTGCTATGCAAGACTCTGATCATATTGAAAAGATTGCTTGTAATTGTGTGGTGTACATGAGTATTCTTATTATAATGTAGAATATATACAACAATATGAACAAAATAAATATTAAATAATGGAAATATTAGATAAGATATTTGCTCATCAAATCATATTATATCTCTGTATTTATGAAATACTCAAATCATATCTCTAATATAAATAAACACAAATAAACCATTTGTACATAATATAATTCCTCTGAAGTTAAAGCTGTCAAAACGGGTAACTCGGCCCGACCCGGCTTGACCCATCACGGGTTGATGATTTAGTGAGCCAATCTAACCCGGCTCACTTTTTAGCGAGCCAAAAAAATTCGAACCCAGCCCGGCCCACCACGGGTTGGCAGGTTAAACGGGTTGGCTCAGGGGTTCACTTAATTAAAAAAATACAATTTTTTTATTTTTTTTCAATCAAAACTAAATTGTAATTCTAATTAAAATCTAAATAAACTTTAATACAATCCAAACACAAACCAAAATAAAAAAAATACAAATTATTTGTGTTGAATAAAAAAACAACCTAATATGACTCAAAAGTAAAGTCCAATTTAATAAAAAAAATAAAAAACACTTGTGTGATCCACTGCGGGTTGATGAGCCAAACCGGCTCACCACGGGTTCAACCCGGGTGAGCCGGGTTCTAGATGAACCGGGTCAAAAATCAGCCCGTATTGAAATTTGTAAAAAAATTTCAAATTAACCCGACCCGAACCCTGGTGAGCCGGGTTGACTCGCGGGTTCCAACCCATTTTGACAGCTCTATCTGAAGTGTCAAACAAACACTATCTAGAGCGTGAGTGTTATTTTTCCCAAGCATCGCTGAACTTCAAAACAAAATGCACATGCTATGATTCCTTCCAAGAATCTTTCTACGTAAGTTACATAGTGCATTATCCAGAATAGAACTTCGATTAAAACAGAAGACATATAATACTACAGTTACCGATAAGCTGGCCATTGACAAATACTCGCAGTATATCACGGACACCATCTATTGTAAGTTTTGGACGGACATCATTTTCCTCCCAAAATAAAATGTCACTGTCTGAAACGGATATTCTGCATTATATACACATTAATGAAAATATAATTAGAAAACCATTGAATCAAATTTAAAAATACTTTAAATTTTGATGAATTTTTTGTTTATTTTATTGCAGCTTTATGGAATCCAGATCATGTTTTCATGGATGGAATTCCTTTGGCAGATATACAAAGGGAAAACTGTACTGAAGATATCTTCTCCACAATCTTTCATGCATCTTTTGTTAGAAATAAAATCATTCATAAGCCATCACCTAACTTCAACTTCTAGTAAAGTTAGTCGTTGACACAGTAACATTCTATGACCAAGTAGTTTGTCACTGCCATTGTAATAAAAAAGCTAAACTTAAGCCGGTATTGTGGGCCTATGCATTGTCCATGCTTCAAAACTCCGTGACCTTTAGCCTAAACCCTTAAGTTTTCAAGAAAGTTGGTCCTTGAAACCTATAGCTATAGTGAATTCCTCTTTTATCCAAAAGAAGACAAATAACAGGTAAAACATTCATTTTTGGTAAAAGTAAGGCATAATACACAGCGCATGTACCATATAGTGAAAGTAAAACAAGCCAAAAAATATATAATGTGACACATCAGGTATCATTGTAGAGTATTCAGCAGGGAATAATGACCTGGTTGAATACCAAAGATAGTCAGATTGATCCTTTGTCACATTCAAGTGCTCCCATATACCTTCAACAGTGAAACTGCTCTTACTCCAAATATCGAGTGGCTCTTTTGTAGTCATCCAAGACTTTGACAGGTAGTAGATACCATTGCGGTGGCTACTTTGCTGGGCTGGGAAAATATTGGAGACAGTTGGCAAATCAAATTCTACTAGTTTGACAGAAGTTTGAGCTCTAACCTGTGCAAATTTAAAGAAGAAAGTTTCAGATAAACCGAAAATAATATAATAATCCTAGAAGTGTAGTATTAACCATTTTCACAATACAAATTGCAAAACCAATAGAGAACAAGGATTTCAATTTGTCAAAACCATACCGCTCATTATGTATTTAGAAAGTTTTTAATTTTGTCCTTGCTATAATTTTATTCGTTATTACAAGTGTATCTTGCTATTAAAACTAAAGTTATGTATTTAGAAAAAATCCCATAATTATAGGTATTTGTTTCCTTAGAATTAACTCTTTATATTTCCTAAAATAAACAGCGGGCTCGTGTACTTATTATAGGACCAATGACCTCATTATTGAAATCCAAAAGAAATATATTACTTTCTAAATTTGATATGGTATTAGACAAGGTTTTCAAACTCAAGATTTTATAAACTCATTAGAGTATTGTAAACTTGGATCGTAAAGTCAAATTGTAAACTCAAATGAGAGTATTGTAAACTTGGATCGTAAAGTCAAATTGTAAACTCAAATCGTAAACTCGTAAGAGTTACAAGTTTACTTTGGATAAAAGAATATTTAAATATTTGTTGTAAATAATATAATAAATAATTGTTATATGATGTTACAAATAACTTTTTATATTTTCTTACTGAAATATTATCATTATTATTAGTTTATCATATTATATATTTTAAATATTTTTTATGTTTTTCTAGTATTATTATGTTTAATATAACAAAAAAGTTGTTGGACTTTGAGACACATAAGGCCAACATAGAAACCCTACCCTAGCCCTTAAACTTCATCTCCCACAAAACACTACCCCTTACCAAGGCAACACCAAGGCTTCACAAGAAGGCTGTGAAGATCGAGGGTGCAACGAATGACAAGAATGAAACTACACTACTACAATGATTGTGCAACCAACAACAAGAGTGACAATGTAGAGAACAGAGACAACCATTGACAAATGACAATGAAAAGGGAACCCTAATTGTGTTTTCTTTGGAGAAAATATTATCTCTTGGAAAAGTAAGAACCAAAATGTTGTTGTCCAATCATATGTTGAACCTGAGTGTAGGACAATGGCATCTTCAATTGTAAGCTTATACGGGCAAGATAGATCCTACGAGAACTAGATTTTTGTAAGATTCAACCAATGAAGATGTATTGTGATAACCAAGTTACTCTCCACATCGCTTCCAATCTAGTGTTCTATGAGAAGACTAAACATATCAGAAATTGATTGTCATTTTATTCAAGAAAAGTTGTTGTCCAAGGAAATCTAGACTTAGTTTGTCGGATCAATATTAAAATATCTACACTTGTAGATATATTAAACCCTTGAGATGACATCGGATAGATTTATTTCTTTTAAGCTTAGTACATACAATTTGTAGCTCGAACATAAGGGAGAATGTTAAAATAAATAGTCTTAAATATAATTTATCGTAAAGTTGTTGTGTCCTTTGTGTTGTACCTAGTTCCTAATCCTAAACCTATTTTTTCAGACTCTCTTCTTTGCTCTCCCTTACATTCTATCTTATGTACCCAAAATTATTATAAATATGGGATCCTAAGAGGGAAATTCACTCTCTCAAATTCATTACTCTTTTATTTTTCTAAGTACTCTTTAGCCTCTCAATTGTGTCTATATTGGTGTTATTTCAACACTAAGATTTTCACCCTTTAACTTTTTTTAATCTAATGGTTCCAACAAGTATTCAAAATTAGGTTAAGTAAAGGGTGAAGATGAATATAACTTCGAAAAGGTTTCTTTTACTAACTTTATCCTTCCTTGCATACATATATATATATATATATATATATATACACACACATACATATGTATAAAGGTGAATATCACTAAATCATTAAGCAAAAGTAAATCATTAATAAAATAACTTTCACACACATATATAGAGAGGAGAAACTAATTTATGTCAAGCCAACTTTTGCAAACCCAACCTTGGCAGTATTGAAAACTGTATTTGTGCAATCTGGCAACACACTCACAGACCATGGTGGTATAGTGTATCTTCGACCACGAAATGTCACTGTTGCCTCTCTTTTTTCATCGATGTTGGCAAGAAATGCTGAGCATATGCTAGGAGATTCAAAGAAAGACAAGTTCAATCCATCAGGGTGAACATTTGCTTGGTATATATGTGCCTGAATTTGACGAACAAAAGTGATTCAGAAAATAAAATCACCTATATAATTTTACATACTACAAGCAAACCTTACGGCACATGGTGGGATTGGCTACATGTGCTTGTGAAGACATACTGTAATAAACTAACTAGAAAAATATACAGAAGCATTGTCCCTAAGTAAAATACATTCTTTGTGAACGAATAATGAAGCACAGAAAAATTGAATACAAATATTGGGAATAATAACAGTAATGTAGTTTTGGAAATAGTAGGAATAGGTTATCAATGGGACACCTAGAACCAAAGGAAAAAGTTGTGCTTATTTTCTAATTATAGTTTTTTGTATATATAAGATGCATTCATTCTTTATGTATAAAATTTAACAGGCTAATTCTCTTACTAAACAACTTTCTCCAAGTCGATTTTTGTTTTTGTGTTCCAAACTCAATGTTGTTGATTTTATTTCTAATTTTCAACCTCATTGAGTTTGTGGGGGGGCTATTAGTGTAAAGGACAACTATCAGCTTTAAGACAGCTTCACTTTGTTACTTTGATACTGTTAAATATTGTTAAGATATTATTATTTTACAATTGTTACTTACAATATCTTATGTTAGTTACAATATCATGTGTATATGGGTTTAGACCATATTTTTCTTTATTATTCTTTATTATAAATATATTATCCTATGTGTATTTTCTACACAAGGGGAATTAATCCTATACCTAATTTTCACTACTTTCAGTAAATACGATAATACTCTTCACTCTGTCAGGTTAGTACTTTAAGAGTTTGTTTTTTTGTTGTAATCAATATTTCAATACAGGAAAATTTTGTTGGGACGGGATTGGACAATATCTGCAAAAATTGGTTAATTTGTCATCCCTACATACAAGTATTCTTATCTATGTTGAAGAAGAGATATAATAATAAGGAATAAAATCAGTATCTAATAATGGGAAACATTTAATAAAATCATTTTACTATCACATCATATCAATCTCTATTTATTATAATCAAATCAAATATTTAACATAATCAACTCATCTATAACACTTTTCCTGAAGTTGGAACATATGCATCATAGGAGAGAAGCTTGTTACAAATATCATCAACACAAGATCTCTTAAGAGACTTGGTAAACAATGACAAGGCTTTTAAATATTTTCGGAAATGACTTTCTCTTTTTGAAAGTGAAAATAAATCTTGAATATGTTTTGTCTTTCCAAATAATATCTTTAACAAATCCCGAACATACTTGCATCAGAAGACTTTAGATATGAGCTATTAGTGAGTCACTATCTACTACCAATAAATATTGGTAGGTCTCTAACTATAGCTACGACCAATAAAATATTAAATGCAGTAAATCATAATGATTAAAACTTCTATGAAATATTTATTTATTTCATGATAAGCTCGAACCTCCTGCTTTGGACCCAATTTTATATATGTTGGTGAATTAGCGGAAACCAGGGCAGGCTCACAAAGCTTCAACGCAGTATGTAAATCTTTCAAGTGACCCCATTTTGGCTCATGCAGAAGACCTATAAAAAAAGGGTTCATCAACCATGTTAACTGCTATAGGACATATAATCGCATTAGCTACCATCTAAACAACAATCTTATTATTATTCTTACACATACCATACTCATCAATTGGGGCATCATAATCATAACTTGTAATTTGCAAGGGCCCCCCTGCAGTGCGGCCAAAATTTGTTCCACCAAAATACTGTAACATAAAATAGCCTGTCAAGATGTGGGTTACTAATACTCATCTACAGAGACTAAAATATACATCATATTTAGATAAACCCTCTATATCAGTAGATATTCATCCTGAGTAATTTTGAAATATAATAAGAAAAGCAGCTATTAAAAGATATCACCATACTGATTTTTAAGGTTATTTTCATCAAAATTAGTTACCATAAAGAAATAAATGGAAGAACAAAACAAAGAACAGGGCATCCTATAGAATGCAAGAGCAAAATAAGACATTTAAATCATCAAAGGCAATAGGAAATGGTTGCAGTAGCCAAGCTGGACTCGAAGCTTGATACTTGTTGCATTGGAAAACACAACAAGTTGCAACAAACTGTATCACTATTCCTTTCATGTTAAATATTGAGAAAAACTGTATAGGGTTAATCTTTGTGTTTAAAAGACACATAAGGTGAATGTATTTATAATAAAGAGTGATAAAAGTATATATGACAACCAAACATAAATATGGTAAATAGAAGATATTGTTATAAACAATATCAACAATATCCACCAATATCAAACAATGTCTATTTTTCCCTAATACACAATAGACGCTATGTTTCCCTAATTAACATAAAATGCGATATATTAACACTCCCTATCAAACTGGTGCATATAAGTCGTATGTACCAAGCTTGTTACAAATATAATCAATTCTTGACACCTTAAACACTTAGTGAAAATATTTGCTAATTGATCATTTGAGTTAACGAATTCAGTTTTGATGTTCCCAGATACAATATTTTCTCGAATGAAATGACAGTTGAACTCAATGTGTTGGTTCCTCTCGTGAAAGAGAGGATTAGAACTGATATGAAGCGCAACCTAATTGTCACATATAAGTGACATCTCCAAACTATAACTCTCTAAGCAATTGCTTAAGCCACACAAGTTCACAAGTGGCTGAGGCCATAACTCTATACTTTGCTTCTACACGAGATCTCACCCCAACACTTTGTATCTTACTCTTCCAAGAAATCAAGTTACCATAATGAAAACACAATACCCGGAATTAGATCTTCTATCAGAAGAAGATCCTGCCCAATTACCATCTGAATAGCAAATAACTCTTGTATGGTTATTGGAACCATATAACAAACCTTTTCCAGGAGATCCTCTCATGTACTTTAATACACAGATGACTACATTCCAATGATCTTGACATGGGGCATTGAGAAATAGACTCACCACACTGACTGCAAAAGAAATGCCAGGACGAGTAACTATAAGATAATTTAATTTTCTAACCAATCTTTTGTACTGTTCAGGATCTAAAATAGGCTCCCCCTAATAAAGAGGCTAATGTTGAAGGGCAGCCTTACCTTAAGGCCAATGTTGAGGGAAACATTTTTGACATTCAGTTGACAAAGTGATAAGGCCAATTTACAGTATATAAAGTAGATGCAAACCTCACCTTACAAACCAATTTTATGGGTATGGTTAGACTTAAACTTCACTTCTTAATATGGTATCAGAATCATCGGTTAGAGCATATCGTAGAAAAAATTGTTGCTTGTTAGGTCTATTCTTGCTATCAGGTCACTCTCGAACCACTCATCAATGCTTGGTCGTACGCTCGAAATGTATATGCATCGGCGTAAGGGTGGCAAAACGGGCTAGTTTGACCCGTTTTGGCCACCCCGACTTTGGCCCACAAAAAATGAGTTGGGCCAAGTTGGCCAACCACAAAAAAATGGGCCAAAAATTGTAACCAACCCCTCTACTCTATTTTTTTACTTTTTATTTTTTATATTCATTTATTTTATTTTTAAAATTTGTTTGTATATATACTTACGAATAAATATTTAAAGAATATTTAATCATATATATATATATAAATATATATATATATATATATATATATTCAAGCTTTTAATTGATTAACTCATATTTCTAATTATATAAATTAAAATAATTATTACATTTCCATGTTAGATTACTCTATTATAGCTAATAATTAGAACTTAATTTGTAAATGCTAATAATTTAAATTATAATAGTATTGCAAGTTTACAAAAATATTATATAAAAACTTTAATCTTTTTAATAATTTTAATTTTAATTTTTAATTTAAAACACGTAAAAAAATAAATAAAATAAATAAAACTAGCTAGCAAGCCTGGGACAGACTACGAGTTGAAAATTCTAACATGACCCATCCTGTTTTATTAGGCTGGCAGGTTGGCCACCCATTTTGACACCCCTACCTCAGTGTGAGGGAGAAGATGCTATTCGAAATTCCCTATTTTCTCTATTTGAGTTTTCTTTCTTGTTTGAGTTTCTCATCTGGTTTCTACAATTATGTCATAACAATTTTCCCTAAACCTCCTCAATACTGGTTCAAGGGCTTCCCTACATACTAATTAAAGTTAACCTAAGCTTAGGGCTAGACCTTGCTAACCATTCAAGGGGTCACTCCTTACAGAAAAAGTTGTTTCCAGCCTCTATATATGTGAAAGCTACCAGTCCTTATTAGTCGTAGAGGGTTAATTATACTTGAACTGCTTAAAGAAATAAAGAAATGCATTATCACCTGTTGGGTCCTTCGAGGAGGAATGCACAAGGGAGATCCAATACCAATAACGCATGAGTCAAATCCACATAAGAGATTGACACTACCTCCAACTATAACCTTAAGACAATAGGTTTATGAATAGGTCTTCTTTCTTTTATGGTGCTTAACTTTATCATTTTTACTCAATGTGAGACTTAGACTTAAACTTAAATTCCTGTCAAACTTTTCCTCAAGTATAAGTCCCTTCGACATTGGTACATCTCCCTCAAGTGAAAGCATTTCTAACCACGAGGACCTTACTAGTGACCGTTCCTTGTACCGCCATTCAAAGAAAATAGGACAGATTTGTCTAAAACTTTGTCAGGAAGACTTTCAAACAAAGATCATATTGACTCGTTTAAGCTGGACACCAAGTTGAATCATCGCCTTTGATACCACTATTGGGTCTTCGAGGGGGATTCACCCAAGAGATTTAGTACGAATTAGACTTGAGCCAAGCCTATATAACCTTATGGGAATGAGTTTATGGGCCTTCTTCCTTATACGATGCTCAATTTTCTCATTTCTACTCAATGTGAGACTTAAACTCACTCAGATTCCTAGCATCACCACCTAGATTATTATATTTTTCAAAATAAGAATGTAAAAATATGTTAAAATGAATAGAAAGATTTTAAAAATATTTTCTCCTCATCAATATGAAGATACCTTTATCCTAATAATTTACTATTTACCATATTTATACCTTTGAGTTAATAAAACCCGTAACTACCCTACACCTATAATCTCCTCTATTATTACTTCTTCTAACATATACTTTTGAAGTTGTTTAGGTAGTTCAATCTCTTGCCTAACAGATTCAATTTGATGTTCAAAATACAAAGCAAATTTATTAACAAGAAATGGGAAAAAGTAAGATAGAAACATGGAACATATGTAGCAAAATGTGCCAAAAGAACAACAATATAATAAAAAGCCCTCCAGTACAAACATTGGACAAGAATCCTTCATGAGACAACCATCACGTTAGAACAACAAAGAAGCTAAAAATGAATTGTTAGCTCAAAACTTCTAATAAGAACAGTTATCATACCATGTAATAATTTTGAAAGCTTCCGCCACGTTGGAAAAATCTTGCAACTGCAAAAGCAAGGTCTTCAACAGGTCTATGAGGTAATTTTTCACCCCATTGTGTATACCTTCAAAATCAGTTGGACACAACCAAAATATTTATCACCACAGTCAAATACTGAATCAGCTCTCGACATACTGTTTCTTTTTACCTTCTGTTTCCAATCAAAAGTTCAACATAGGTTTATACAACTACACACAGAAGCACACAAAATGCAAACATATTGGCTAACCAGACTGATAAACTTGAATTTATAGTCATTAAAAGTATAATCAGACATATACCCTTTAGGTCCTTGTTTCGGGTACTCCAATTTGTTAATACTTTCCTAATATTACGACACTTCTCCAAACCACATAATTTACAAAATTACAGAACAAGCAAGCAGTACATATAGAAAGTGAGGTAATGGTTGAATGTTGTATCACTGAAGTCACCTCCTTAAAATGCTACAGTGGAAAATTGGAAAGTATCTTGTAGCAAAGAAAGAAGACAAGAGAGTTGATAATTCTGTTTAGAAAATTGAAAGAAAACCTTCGGACTGGACAAAGTAAGTAAGCATATCAGAGATATAATATAAAGAACTAGAATCTCTCCTACCCCCAGGTGATACAGAAATATACAACAAACATACTTAAGAATACAGAGAACCATGTAGACAATTTAACATGTTGAGAACTGAGAACTAAGCCACGAGTTGCTGCCAAAGACCACTGCTTGTTGAGGGCAATAATACTCCATTTCAGTAAAAGAGCCAATTAATATGGTTGAATATAGGGTTTCAGAAAAGAGAATAGCAGCTTCTATGGCAGCTACTGGTGGCCTCTATTGCACCTTGTAATGCTGCAATAGTAGCCCTATTGCTCATATTAAAAGGTAGTCCCTCGAAGGATGTATTTGTTCATACCATCCATCCCAATTCTCTGTCCAAATCGTTGGTTTGTTAGGAGAGTTTGGTTTAAATCCATCACAGTAGTATGCATTGCATGTATCAATCTGTGTACAACAATATTGATTTATTAACCACTTGAGTAGTTGGTTTTTTGAAACACAAAAAATTTTAACTACATTTTCTGTTATTTTTTCAAAATCTATAGGAGAGACCTGCACACATTTTAATTTTAGTAAGTATAGGTAAATGCCAGTAACAGTTGTTTTCAATTGTGGAAAGGGATATAATTTACAATATCATATGGAGCATCCTGTTGTCTACACATGACCCATGGGACCCCAGCACCAAGACTTAGAGCCATCTTAGCCGCCCACTTAACATACTCTTTACCTCCTTTGCCATAGGAGCTCTCAATGTTCCCGTATTCATTCTCAATCTGGAAATTCAGTCACATGCTTAGTTAAAGATTGCCTTCGACAAAGGGAAGCATCATATTTAACACTTGCATGAGCTAATTCCAAGACAACAGAATAAAACATAATCAATAGTTATCTAACACGAAATATTTAAGTGTGTTCATAAGTTTGAGAACTAAATAATTTGAAAATTGGATATCGTAATCAGAATACATCAATACAGAAAAAGAACCACATAACAAGCATCAACAACGAAAATCTCACATACAAGTTTACATATTGGATACCTGTATTATATAACATCATCACCTAGATAGGTGATTCAGATAAACATTGAAGAAATTAGAAGACAAAAATAGAAGTGTTGTATTCAGTTATCAATAATCTAAAAGCAGCTCACACCTACTAAAAATAAAACCTACCTAGCACAGAAACTGTTACGACTCCCTTTCTTGAATTACCAAACTATTTCTTGAAAACAAAAGCTCCTCCCTGTTTTTAGAAAAAGTACACTGAAATACCCCTATTTCTCAAGTATCCAACAATACAAAATGACCAAGGTAAACGAGTCTACCCCCAAAAGGAGCACTCTCCTTTTATACACCAAACTCCATTTTACGCATACTCAATTTTATAACCCCCTACTTGGTTTCACCAGGACACTGTATAAAAGAATACATTTCCTCAATAATCTATACCAGAAAAAAGAAAGAAGAATTTCGACTAATAGTAACAAACATAAAAATCTATATTTCTCTGTTATTTAATCCCTTCTTTCTCAAGTATCTGGGATCCAACAGAAACACAAATGCAATGAGTTGAAACAATAATATAGAGACAGTTGTAATTTCATTGCCAATTTTTTCACTAGCAGGACTATGAAAAATAAAATCAATTGATGTTATATAATGACTAAAATCTACATTTTTCCCACCTGCAATAAAATTATAGGACCACCTTGCCAAGAAAACAGCATTTCCTCTCTCATCATATTCACCAACTTGGAGACAAAGCGCTTCATCTCCTCCTAGGTTTAAAAAAAAAAAAAAAAAAAAACTATAAAAACCAACCTACCCCAAACCTTCACAATTATATTAACATTAATTAAATAATTTAAAAAAAA
>Ga0099822_1006336_pt1 | contig 15426 bp, 7 predicted proteins | sample CowpeawhiteBW_FD_76839 | JGI IMG/M metagenome (GOLD analysis project Ga0099822, IMG submission 76839) | Root nodule microbial communities of legume samples collected from California USA - Cow pea white BW | ecosystem: Host-associated > Plants > Roots > Nodule | place: USA: California | collected...
CACAAGCTCCGCAAAGGAGAATCCATTTCATCACAGCTTCTACAAGCAATCAGAGGTTCTCGAATTTCTATCATCGTCTTCTCCAAAGATTATCCTTCCTCCTCGTGGTGTTTGGACGAAATGGCCACTATAGCTGATTGCAAACAGCAATCTAACCAAACTGTTTTCCCTGTTTTCTATGATGTTGATCCATCTATCGTTAGACATCAGAGGGGGGCGTATAAGATTGATTTCCTTGTACACAGATTGAAATTAAGAAATGAGCCAAACAAGGTCCTTCGATGGGAGAAAGCTATGACGGATTTGGCCAACTCAACTGGTTGGGATGTCAGATACAAGTATGTGTTATAATTAAGGTTCTTTCTTTGCTTATATTTTAGACTTTGAAATGAGTTTTTCCTTTTTTTCTTTTGGAAAATATATTTCTTTTCTTTAGGTTAAAAGGGAAGTTAAAGTATGTCAATAAATTTTTTATACCGCTTTAATTTTATCTTTCATTTTTACATCATAATATATATAGAAATTGATTAAAGATTGAAAGTAAAACACTATTGATAATGGAATAAATAATGTTACTTTTTTCTTTTTCTAAATTCAGCTAATATAGGAAACACTCGTTTAAATAAAATAAATATATCATTTATTAAAGTTTTTTACTCTGTTAATATATAATTCTGTTCATCTCCAGGCCAGAATTTCGGGAAATTGAAAAAATTGTTCAAGCGGTAATAGAAACACTGGGTCATAAATTCTCTGGGTTTGTTGATGATCTTATTGGGATACAACCACGCGTACAAGCATTAGAAGATAAATTAAGGTTAAGTTCAAAAAGTGATGATGTTCAAGTTTTAGGGATTTGGGGAATGGGTGGAATAGGAAAGACGACTCATGCAGTTGTGCTATATGACAAAATGTCTCATAGGTTTGATGCTTCTTGTTTCATTGAGGATGTGAGCAAACTTTATAGGGATGGTGGCCATACTGCTGTTCAAAAGCAAATTATTCATCAAACTTTGGATGAAAAATGTCTAGATACATACAGTCCTATTGAAATATCAGGGATTGTAAGAAATCGGCTACATAAGATAAAGGTTCTAATAGTTCTTGACAATGTTGATGAATTAGAGCAATTGCAGGAACTGGCAATAAATTCTAAATTGCTTTTCAGAGGAAGTAGAATGGTTATAATCAGTAGGGATGAGCATATCCTAAAAGTTTATGGAGCTCATGTAATACACGAGGTTTCATTAATGAATGATAAAGATGCTCGTGAATTGTTTTATACAAAAGCGTTCGAAAGTGAAGAGCAAAACAGTAGTAGCTGTGTGGAGTTGATTCCTGAGGTACTCAAATATGCCCAATGTCTTCCATTAGCAGTTAGAGTGATAGGGTCTTTCTTGTGTAGAAGAGATTCTAGTGAATGGAGAGATACTTTGGATAGATTTGAGAACAATCCAGATAATAAAATCATGGATGTACTTCAAATAAGTTTTGATGGGCTACACTATACGGAAAAAGAAATATTTTTACACATTGCTTGTTTCTTTAAAGAAGAGAGGGAGGATTATGTTAAGCGAATTCTGGAGTGTTGTGGATTACACCCTCATATTGGAATTCAAAGAATGATTGAGAAATCTCTCATAACAATTAGGGATCAACAAATTCATATGCATGATATGTTGCAAGAATTGGGGAAGAAGATTGTTCGCAACCAATGTCCAGAAGAACCAGAATCATGGAGTAGAATATGGCTTTATGAAGATTTCTTTCATGTGTTGACGACCCAAACGGTAACAAATTATATTTTCCAAGTTAGTGAATATTGAATAATGTTCTATTTTTCAACATGCAACATATTTAGGTATTAGGGAGGAATATTAATAGTACTTACTTCCATCATTTTAGTGTGTCATTTAAGCTTTTTTTATAACTTCTAAATGTTCTATTTTTATGACTTCTAAAATTAAATGTCATTCATTTCTTTCCATGCAATAATTATATTTTCTCTTTGTGATTTGAAAAAAAAAAAAAATTCATGGACGAGAAAGATTGAAATCTAATGGTTCGAGGAAAAAGCTAGTGTTGGAATTCACTAAACCAAATTTCACTTCTGCAGTTAAATATTAGTTGTGTTATTTTTTTAAGAAAATAACTCACAATTGACAAAAATCCTCTGTAACTATTTTATATAGAAAAATAATTGTGTAACTAAATTTTGTAAAATATGTGAAAACAATTGGAAGATAAGTGAACAATGCTTCACATGTGCACTCAAAACGTGAGTCCAAGTGAACTCTGATGTCAAATGAGGAAGCTATAACTAATGTAAGGTAGACAATTTGATACCTTCTGAAGTTCCAAAGACAGAGGCATGAAGAAGTCAGACAATTCGATTAAGACAGACGATCTTGTACCATTAGATGCCCTTAAACTATTAGTTGATCCACTACTTCGTATAGTCTAGGACCTTTAGTCAATATTCCACTGTACTAATCTTCACATTTTTTTTTTCATTAGCATTTTTATATAGATCGAGGCGACTCAACTCATTTTGAGTACATCGGCTCAATTAGGATTCTGTATGATTCAGCTCAACTGAGCTTTGAACATTCTTCTACCCAGTCTCAATTCAACTTGACCCATGCCAACTTGGCTCAACCTAAGTTTGGGCAAATAAGCTCGACCAAGACCTAGGCATTTTGACTCAACCCAAGTCTAGACGACTGGGCTTGACCCAGGCCAAGGCATCTCAGCTCCGTCGAGGCTTAGGAAACTCAACTTGACTTAGACTCATACAACTTGACTCAATCTTTGTGTGAGGTGACTAAACTTGACCTACTTGTGTCGTCTCAACTCAACTTATGACCAGGGGGACTTGACCTAGGCCCGACTCATCTCAGGCCAACACGGGTCTGAGTCGTCTTGAATTAACATGTGCCTGAGTTGGCTTAACTCGACTGCTCGATCCACCTTGGTTATACCTTTTCCTAGGCTGACTTGTGCCCAAGCTAACTCGTGTTGACCTAGGTTTGGGTCAACTGTGTTCTGCCTAGGTCTGACCTGACTTGATACCGATTAAACTTGTTCTTTTCTTGATTTGGCTAGGCCTGATTTCATCTTGATCGAACTAGGACCGACTTAGGCTTGAGCCCACTTGACTAAACGTGGATCGACAGTTTTGGACCTAACTAAACATGGACTCATCTTGAGTCGAGTGAATGTGGGTTCACCTAGATTCGGATTGAGCTAGGCTCAAGCCTACTCGACGTGGGTTCAGGTTAATTTGCCTTAACTCTAGTTCAGATTGATTCGGCCCAAATTTGAATAATGCTACCTTACTTGAGTTTGACCCAAACTAACATTTTAATACTTGAATAGACTTGGACTAATCTTGATTTTGAATTTTCAAAATCTAATAAATTATCATATTTATATCCCATCCAATTAAAATTAAAGTTTACTAGAAATCTAAAAAATGTAATTTAGATTTGAGATAATTTATTACATAGTTTGTTCAATAATCTTTGTAGGAGAAGCAATTATAAGTGGTAATAATGTGTATTAAAAGATAAAATTGAAGATGATTATGAAAGGTTACAAAGATAAAAGTGAAATGAAATGAGAAAAGGATTAAAAGAGAGAATAATTATCCTATACATTTCTAACCTAACTCTCAGTATAACCAAATATGAAAGAATGTATCATATCATGATATAAAACAATTGATTAATTACATCAAGATATTTTATCCCATCTTATAATTTTTCTACGACATTGATATTATTAAAGATCTCATATTTGGAACAAAATAATACTGTGTTATTGAGGTGATTGATTGCTTTTACACATGTTTATTCCATGTTTTTCAGGGAACAAATGATGTTAAAGCCATAGTTCTAAATGAAAAGGAAGCTATTTCAGAATGTAGCATCGACGGATTGTCAAAAATGAAGAACCTTAAATTACTCATATTATATCATAAAAGGTTTTCCGGAAGCCTTAATTTTCTTTCTCAGAAGCTGCGATATTTCTTGTGGCATGATTATCCTTTTGCTTCTTTGCCATCAAGTTTTGCAGCCTCTGGCCTTGTGGAATTGAACATGCCTAATAGTAGCATCAACTGCTTATGGGAAGGCCGCAAGGTATTTTAATGTCTTCTTATTAATTTTTTTTAAAAAGAGATGTTAATTTTGTGGTTGTTATAAGTGACATAATGAAAATATATGTTTTAAAAGGAGATGCTAATATCTGGTTGTTTTAATTCACCACAGGATTTCCCATGTCTGAAAAGAATGGATTTGAGTAACTCAAAATATCTTACGGAGACTCCTGATTTTACTGGGGTCCCAAATCTTGAGCGTCTGGATCTTTCAGGATGCACAGATTTATCGTTTGTGCACCCTTCAATTGGGCTTCTTCAACAGCTTGCTTTCTTGAGTTTAAGAAATTGTACTAATCTAATCAGCTTCAAATTAGGCAACGGATTTAATCTAAGTTCTTTGAGAGTTCTACATTTCTCTGGTTGCACTAAACTTGAAAACACGCCAGATTTTACAGGGACAACAATTCTTGAGTACCTTGACTTCGATGGATGTACAAGTTTATCCTCGGTTCATGAATCTATTGGAGTCCTTGCAAAGCTTACATTCTTGAGCTTGAGAGACTGCACAAGCCTTGCTAGTATACCTAGCAACAATAATATCATGAAATCTCTTCAGACTCTAGATTTCTCTGGCTGTTTTCAACTTACTGATTTGTCCTTACGGTTTTTCATTTCTTTATCCATGACCTCTTTAATTCTTTTGGACATAGGCTTCTGCAATCTACTTGAAGTACCTAATGCTATTGGAGACTTGTTGTGTTTAGAAAGACTGAATCTGCAGGGAAACAATTTTGTTGCTATACCACCTTCCATTAGCAGGCTTAAGAGTCTAGCGTATTTAAACGTGTCCCATTGCCATACGCTTCAATATTTGCCTAACCTTTCAAAAATAAGTACTTCATCAACTGGAAGGTACTTCAAAACGGTATCTGGATCTCGTGATCACAGGTCAGGCCTATATCTTTTCGATTGTACCATGATAACCAATTATTTCTATCCGAAGGCCCGATTCAAAGACCTAGAACTTGCATGGCTTGTAAGACTAGCTAAGGTTCGCACTCTACATATCCCCTTTCTCTATCTTTGGATGAAATATTTCCTAATCTTTCATTCAGACTTAGGTGTCTTTAGACATTAAATGTCAAATTCACTTTTACTTAAACCTGTTTGTTGTTATAATTGAGTATCATGAGTCGTATACCCTTATAGAACTTAACTTACCCTGAAATATTACCTGATCTTTCATTCAGATTTAGGAGTGCCTTTAGAGATTAAATGTAAAAATCACTTTTACTAAAACCTTCCTATTGTTATATTGACTGTGATTAAATTTTTGTGCTTTTATTTTTCTTTTGTTGCAGAATCCATGTTCTTTTCGGTGTGGCTTTGACATTGTTGTTCCTTGGGGTTTGGAATTTCCAAGGTGGTTAAAACATAGATTTGAAAGGGATTCGGTTATAAGGATAGTGGAATTTAATGTGGATGACAATTGGATTGGCTTTGTTTTCTGTGTTATATTTGAACGAAACAATGGTCCTGTGGTTGCTAGGTCTTCTTCACATCCGTTTTATCTATCTTTTGAAAGTGAAGACACAGAAGAATACTTCGACATGCCACTGAATTTGGAGCGGGACAAAGTGGTGGATAGTTCAAAGCATCTTTGGATTATTTACATCTCTCGAGAACACTGTCACTTTGTGAAAACAGGATCACATATCTCATTTAAAGCGCATCCAAGTGTTAAGATAAACGCATGGGGGATGAGGAGTATATTCCGGGAAGATGTAATTTATTCTGAATTGATGCTTGAAGAACCTCGCCATGTGAAGTTTGATTTTGTAGAAAAAAGCAGCACCAACTCTGGTCCCAAATTCCAGCTTCCTTACAATTGGTTGGTCACAAATGAAGACGAAGTTGAGAATATTGATGCAAAGGCAAAAGAAAACAATTTGTCATATGCAGGACTTTGATAAATACCCTAGCAAACACACCAGAGGCTTACAAACATTGTTTTCTGTTAACAATTATTGATTAAATATTTTCATTCATAAATTATTATTAAAAATATTGATTCAATATTTAAGATGAAACCTTTTCAAGCTAAGAGAAATGTAAGCATAACTATGACTTCGTTTAAAATTTGTCTTGTAAATCTTTTGAAACATAAAATTACTTGTTAAATTATCATAATCTTTTTTGTTTAATTTTTTTTTCAATTGATGTGTATACGTCTTTCGTGAAACATTACTAATTTTAGATGCCTTCCCAGTTTAAAATTTATGTCATTTGATATTATACTTATTTGTATTTAATTGCTCTGATTATTATAATAAAATAACCAATTTTATGTTGAAAAACCATATTACATGTGTTAAGTATATTATCTACTAGTTACTAGCTCAAGTTACTAGCTCAAGTTACTAGTTCTAACTACCTACTATCTACTAGTTCAAGTTATTAGCTACTAGCTCTAGCTGCCAGCTCTAAATATAGCTACTAACATAAAATACTAACTATTAACCACTAGCAACTAGCTCAAGCTACTAGCTATTAGTTCAAACTACTAACTATTAGCTCCTAACTTAAACTACTAGTTATTAGCTCAAACAATTAGCCACTAACTAGTAGCTTCTAGTTACTAGCTACTAGCTAATAGTTACTACCTAGTAGCTAAAGTTGCTAGCTACTAGCTCATTGCTCAAGCTACTAGTTACTGGCCGCTACTAGCTAGAACAAGTTAATAGCTTCTAACTACTAGCTACTAGTTCAAGTTACTAGCTACTAGCTACTGTAACATCCCGTCAGGATATTACGAATTTATAAATAAATAAAAGCAATAATTTAAGATACGCGACAGTTAATAATACCTCATTTTTCCAAAACACGGGAAAATTCAAAATTTATTAATTAACCATCAAGAGTTCAAGTCCATAATCACTAAACACATGTTTCATAAAAATCCCATAAGGGTTTACATCGTATTTCAAAAGTCAAATGAAAATAAACACTAGTTTTCCCCAGTCTATCCCCTCTCCGCTGCTAAGTATCACCTGAGCCACCTGCATCAACAACATATGCTTCCGTCTACCGCGTACACGATCATCGCCAAACACACGCAGATAGGGTGAGCTTAACAGATAAAACATATATAATTTTACAGATATATATATATACATATACATACATTACTATGAATAACCTAAACATCCCACATTTTTCCAACTTTTAATTCATGCCACCTGTCCCCAATCAGGTCATTCGTGTTCTACATCTTCTAGTGAATACTTCAAGATGACTTGTTGTCATATCTATCGGCCACAATCGATAGAGCACGTGCGGGAAACCATGTTACGGATCATACACCATAACGCCAGGTAGAGTTCCCAAATACGAACATAGTTCACATCGTCCCAAGACTACCAAACTCGTCAGCCAACTACTGAGGAGGACAATCTATCTGGACCCGTCTGTACTGGCCACAACCAGCACACTCACACCGGCAACACTCTCCAACCCGAGCCACAACTCAAGGGTTCCTCGTGTTCATCCGCCATCCCAAGCCACAACTCAAGGGATGCTAGTCTGAGCCACAACTCAAGGAATACCACGTGCTTAACCCCTATCCCGAGCCACAACTCAAGGGATACGTTCTGAGCCACAACTCAAGGAACCCAGCAATCCCACCTTTAAAGTATCACTAGAAGCCTCGTAGTTCATGCCTAAGAAGTCCAATGACCAGGACTTACAGCAACCAAATCGCTTAGCGGGGGACACGTACCGCTAGGCGCTATCAATTTCCAGGCCGCCTAGCGGGGGACACGTACCACTAGGCGCTAAACGCCTCAAAACCCTTAAACACAATGACCATCGCCCGGCGGGACAGTCCCTACCGCCAGGCGGACGTCCTTCAGGGGATTCCTGTTTCCGCTGCTATCGCCTGGCGGGACCTTCTCGTCCGCCAGGCGCCACCTGCACCAGAGCCCACTGCTTCCTTGCTATCGCCTAGCGGGTGCTGCTATGCCGCCAGGCGCTGCACCAGTATCCTGCGACAATACTAAATTTCCAATCCTTTGATCCACTGGTTGCTCAAACTTGAGCCTATAATCTATATCATTTCCACCCCCAACTTATTTCTCAATGTCACATTTGCCTCAATAACAGAGTCACTCTCGTAATTATTCAAATCCTGATTCTCATTGCACCATACCTTAACTTGGCTAAATCTCGAATTCCTAATATCACAACAGTTTCCTTAGTAGTCATTCTCATCTCATTTTAAATACATACTTTGTTCCTTTGAACTGTTTCCCCACCTAGTCGTACACTTCCTCAATCTAACCATCCAATTTATACTGTACCTTGACACAACTTTACTAAGAGTTATACTAATTATCCTCACTTACATACACCTGCTCATCCCTCTCCTATATACTCAGTTCTCCTAGGTAGTTAAATTTCTCATTATCAATCCCCACGACTTACTCCAGTTTCCAAATCACAACAGTACCTCATGCACACAAATGTCCTACAATTTCTGACCTGGCGCCTAGCGGCAACCATAATACCGCCAGGCGGTTCCTGCAGTTTTCCCAAGAACCCCTAATTTCCTCCACGTCCTGCGAACTTTGTCTTATGCACACAAATTTTGACTCACTAAATTTTACAGTTCTTTAGCACATGGTGCTTGTTTCCATCGTATTGATTCCCCCTTTCTAAGGCAGTTTCAATACTACTTCTCCCATAGAATAACAGAAATCAAATTATCCAACCTTAAACCCTCAACCCACTGTTCCATTCGATTACGCCCTTAATTACGTGATTATACCCCCGTTGGTAATCAACATTACTCTTTAATAATTACCACTGACTTTTTCCCCGATCAGATTCAACCCAGAATTCCAGAAAACCCAGAACGAGTCAGTTTGCCCCGCGCCGCCTGGCGGTTCAACCAGTCCCGTTAGGCGCTTCATCAACAGACCTATAATTGGTTAAGACACCATGCGTCGCCTGACGGTCGGGAGTGTGCTGCCAGGCGGTTCCTCTTCCAGGAACCCAGAACACGTACAAATGCATGAGTCGCCTAGCGGTGATTCATCACCCGTCAGGCGATTTCTGGAAAAATTCCAAAAACGCAGAATTTCAAGAAATTAACAGTGTACAGACATCCAATTTACCATATATCACACATTATTAACAATATGCATAAAATTACGGAGTCCAGCTCCCCTAACCTGGAATTCCTTCGCTTAAATTGAAATGCTTGAGAGCTCCCAACGATTACCAATGATCTTCCCTTTGGCTTCCACTCAACCAGCCCTAACATTATGGGGTGTTTTTACAACCACCCTGGGCTGCTATTTTCTCTAGGGTTTACGTTAACCCTTCACCTTCATGCCAAAGCCAAAAATAGCAAAAAGAATGTTTAATTTGGGTTCTCCTAAAGTTGAACCCACAACTATGAAATGCCAACTAAATGCCAAACCATCATGCTAATTCATAATTCATGCTAACTGTCATCATCCAATTATCATATTATTTCACAACATGATTAACATAGATTAAAATAATAACGAATAATAACACAAAATTGACATACATAAGACTCGAACCCAAGTCCTCTGACATAATCAAAGTACTCTCAACCACTTGGGCTAGTACTTCTCCACGTCATACCATCCATAATTTAATGTCATAAATAATTCTCTCACCCGCATTTATTAATTATTTATTTATTTAATTAATTAAATTTCATGGGTCTTACAGCTACTAACTCAAGCTACTAGTTATTAGCCAACTATTAGCTATTAGCGATTACTAGTAGCTACAAGCTACTAGTTAGTAACTACTAGTTCAAGTTGCTAGCTACTAGTTTAAGCTGCTAACTACTAGCTCCTACCTCAAGCTACTAGCTAGTAGATAGTAGTTTCTAGCTATTAGCTACTATCTACTAGCTCAAGTTATTACCTACTAGCTCAAGCTACTACCTACTAGCTCTAGCTACTAGCAACTAGCTACTAACCATTAGCTACTAGCTACTATCTATAAACTATCTTCTATAAGCTACTAGCTACTAACTCAAGCCACTAGCTACTAGTTAAAGCTACTAGCTACTAGCTCAAGCTACTAGCTCATGACACTAGCTACTGACTACTAGCTACTATGTACTAGTTACTAACTATTAGCTACTAGTTACTAGCTATTAGCTCAAGCTACTAGCTACTAGCTACTAGCTCAAGCAACTAATTATTAGCTACAAGCTACTAGCTAAAGCTACTAACTACAACTCTAGCTACTAGCTACTAGCTACTAGTTACTAGCTACTAGCTCAAACTACTAGCTATTAGCTCAAGCTACTAGCTACTAGCTCAAGTCATTAGCTACTAGCTACAACTACAAGAAAAACCAATATTACCGATGGTCAAAATCTGTCGGTAATGGTCAAAATCCTGCGCTAAATTAACATTACCGACGGATTATCGACGGTCAAAAATTCTTCAGTAAAATGCTTGTCGGTAAAATTTTTCCGACGAAAATCATGTTCCGTCGGTAATTACTGACGGAAAAATTTGTCGGTAAATCTATCGATAATTATCGACGAAAAAATTCGTCGATAAATCTGCCGGTAATTATAGACCGAAAAATTCGTCGGTAATTACCGACCAAAAAATCCGTCGATAATTATCAAAAAATTTGTCGGTAAATTTGTTGCACTATTCATCTTCTTCCTCTCCCTCTTTTAATTTTTTTTTCGTTTTTTTTCGTCGTCGCCGCTGCCACCATCGCCGCCACCGTCGCGCCGCTGCCACCGCCGTCGCCGTCGTCTTCTTCTTCTTCCTCTTTCTTCTTCTTCTTCTTCTTCTCCTTCTTCTCCTTCTTCTTCTTCATCTTCTCCTTCTTCCTCTTCTTTTTCTTCTTCTTTTTCTTCTTCTTCTTCTTCTTCTTCTCCTCTTTCTCCTTCTTCTTCTTCTCCTTCTTCTTCTCTTTCTCCTTCGTTTTCTTCTTCTTATTCTTCTTCTCCTTCTTCTCTTCTTCTTCTTCTTCTCCTTCTTTTTCTTCTTTTCTTTATCTTCTCGTCTTCTTATAAGGAGAGATTTGGGCGGGAAAATTCTCGCTTCTTTTATCGACGGATAAATTCGTCGGTAAATTATCGATAAAAAAAATTAAATTATTGATAGATTTTACCGATGGATTTTGAGTTATGTAAATATCAATGGATTTACCGACGAAAAAATTCGTCGGTAATTCAAATTTGGGCGAGGAAATTTTTCGCTTCTTTTACCGACAAATTTTTGCATTGGTAAATCCGTCGGTAATTCAAATTTGTCGGTAAAAAATTTGAATTACCGACGAATTTTTCTGTCGGTAAACAAAATTTGTTACCGACGAAAAAATCCGTCGGTAATTAAAATTTGAGAATCCGTCGATAAAATCTGTCGGTAATTCAAATTTATCGATAAAAATATATCCATCGGTAAAATTCCGTCGGTAATTTCAATTTTTTTTGTAGTGTACTAGATAGTAGCTACTAAGTACTAGTTACTAGCTACTAGCTCAAGCCACTAGCTACTAGCTGCTAGGTGCTAGTTACAAGCTGCTAGCTCAAGCTACTAGCTACTAAATACTAGCTACAAACTACTAGCTCAAGCTACTAGCTACTAGTTACTAGCTCAAGCCACTAGCTACTAGCTCAAGCCACTAGCTACTAACTATTTGGTACTAGTTACTAGTTATTTGGTACTAGCTACTAACTATTAGGTACTAGCTACTAGCTACTTGCTACTACGTACTAGCTAAAACTACTAGCTACTAGCTCTAGCTACAAGCTACTAGCTACTAGTTACTACCTACTAACTCTAGCTTAGCTCAAGGTACTAACTACGAGCTCAATCTACAAGTTACTAGCTATTAGCTACTAAGTACTAGCTACTAACTAATAGCTATTAGCTACTAGCTATTAGCTATTAGCTACTAACTAATAGCTACTAGCTACTAGCTACAAGCTCTTGCTAATAGCTATTGGCTTAAGTTACTAGTTTCTAGTTATTAGCTACTAGCTCAAGCTGCTAGCAACTAGCTCCTAGCTCAAGTAATTAGTTATCAACTCAAGCTACTAGCTATTAACTAGTAGCTTCTAGCTACTAGTTACTAGTTCTAGCTTAAGCTACTACCTTATAACTACTAGCTACTAGCTCCTAACTCAAGGTGCTAGCTACTAGCTCCTAGCTTCTAGCTTAAGGTGCTAGCTACTAGCTCCTAGCTCAAGCTACTAGTTAATAGCTCAAGGTACTAGCTTCTAGCTTAAGCTACTAGTTAATAACTTAAGGTACTAGTTACTAGCTAGTATCTTCTAACTACTAGTTACTAGCTAAAGCTACAAGATTGTAGCTACAAGTATTACTTACTAACTCTAGCTACTAGCTCAATCTACAATCTACTAGCTATTAATAACTATTAGCTACTGGCTTAAGTTACTAGTTTATAGTTATTAGCTACTAGTTCAAGCTGCTAGCAACTAGCTCCTAGCTCAAGTAACTAGTTATTAGCTCAAGCTACTAGTTATTAGTTCTAGCTTAAGTTACTACCTTCTAGCTACTAGCTCCTAGCTCAAGTTGCTAGTTAATAGCTAAAGGTACTAGCTCTTAGTTCAAGCTATTAGTTAATAACTTAAGGTACTAGGTACTAGTTAGTAGCTTCTAACTACTAACTACTAGCTACTGGCTAGTAGTTTCTAACTACTGGCTACTAGCTACTAGTTACTAGTTATTAGCTTAAGCTACAAGTTACTAGCTACTAGCTGTTAACTACTAGCTCAAGCTACTAGTTACTAACTACTAAGTACTAATTATTAACTACTAGCTATTAGCTACTAGCTATTAGTTTAAGCTACTAGCTACAAGCTTAAGCTACTAGATTTTATGGACAAATTTTACTTCCCTTCAAAAGTAAATTAGGTTTTATAGACAAATTTTCCAATTGTTCTAATTCATCCACATTTTCAAGAACTAAGGACCTTTATGTTGTGCAACCTATTTCTTATTACAATCCTAGATATTTGAACAGGACTATGCATATATAGAACTTTTTGACCTAAAGTCTGAGCAATAATAACACTAAGACACACACACACACACACACACACACACATATATATATATATATATATATATATATATATATATATATATATATATATATATATATTAATGAATATAATAAGAGGTCAACAATTATAATAACAATAAGAGATAAAAAGTAGATGAGGAAAGGAGTAGAAATAGTCTGGGTTGAGACACGCATAATAAGAGATAGTACAAACAAGAAAAGAAGAACACTCTTGAGAAAACTTTAGTGTTTCTTGTTGTCTTTGTTGTTGTATTTTTTTCCATGCACCTAGGTGGTATTTACATATAGAAAAGAGAGATAAATGAGTAAATTGTAATAAGAATATAGTGGTTAACCATAAAAAACATTAACCCATAAATTAAAGGTCTATAAACACATGAGTAACAATAAACTTTTTATTTTAATTATTTATTTTTTAAATTATATTAAAATATTTCTAACAACATCAAATTTAAACATATGTATCCAAAAGTTTGTTTTAACAAAGGGTAAATGGGACAAACAACGCCTTTCTCTAATATTACAAAGTGAACAAAAAGAGTTACTTATGATATGAACCTAAATGTTGGTTCATGTTATAGTTGATGACTTAATGCATTGTTTGATGATATTAACAGATAATGATTAAAATTACCAAATGAAAAAGTAGTAACTTAGAACACATGAACTAAGTTGAATTAATCGATTAAAACTATAGAACACATATGGAAATACAAATAAACAAGAATTCACCGAATAAAACGAGTTCAATCATATCAACACAAACTATGAATAAAGGAATAAACTTAAATGGATGACGTGATCCGACGGAAACGAATTAAGATGCAAAGTGTAAATCTGGAATGAATGAAGCCACATCACTTAAAGTAGAGGTCAAGATAAAATACTCCAATAAAGAAATAAAAGGGATTTTTTTTTTCACATTTGTTTTTCAATCTTATCTTTTCAATGTGTATTTTCTTTTAAACTAAAATGATTACTTATCATTTTTATCCTTTAAGAAATATTTTTTTAAATTAATTATTTTTTCAATTTGATTATTCTTTTTTTTTAATTTAACTACTTTTTAAACTAAAAAAATTATCTATAACAAAAATTTACTTAAAAATAAACATAAATGATCTATAATAACATTATAAAAATTATTACTTCTATAATTATAATTTTATTATCATAAAATAATCTCATATATATATATATAATATATATATATATATATAATATATATATATATATATAATATATATATATATATATATATATATATATTATGTATAAAACGAAAAAAATATCCGATTAGTTCACACATTAAGAGAATTAAACTTCATTCAGTTCAACTAATTAAATTTTAACCCATTTAAACTAATCAAGTTTATCCAACTAGTTTGCGATTCAAGTTTCAAAATCTTTTTAGCGGTAAATTCATTTAAAGTGTATTAGGGAACATGTCCAAGATGAGCTTGATCAAAGAAAATTTAGAAGAGAAAATTATCTTTCTAATACTGATGAAGGATTATGTTGTTCATTTTTAAGATTATTGAATATGGTGAGTTGATTATGAAAACTAATTGAAATCTCCACTGAACATTAAGATAACAAACTATCTAGATGTGAAGGTTCCTTTCACAAAGCTCAAGAGAAGAAGATGATGAATTGATTCAAAATGAAAAGGAAATGGAAAGCACATAAATCATAGAAAACTAAGAATAATTAAAGGAAAAAGAAAACATAAAATGGAAAGGAAAGAAATGGTAAAAATGTGAGAAGCACGCCACTACAAGGCTAGGCTAGAAGCCATGGCAACCTTGAAAATGAGTGGATGTGTGCCGCCACTTGCTATGCAAGATAAGGCTTAAAAGTATTCATTCCCAAGGGAGGAAACTCTCACAAATGGTTGAGACAAGAGTGTTTTTACTTCAAAATGTTTAACCCTTTTACATGTCTAGGAGCACCCCTTATATAGAAGAGTTAGGGGTCTCTAAGCAAATAAAAGATACCTTAGGATGTCTCTGCAAAAACCTAACCCTAGCTTCTAGAAACTAGGTCAAATAAGGATACAAAAATGAGAGACAAAAGACCTAACTATGGTATGTGCAAGGCTAATTTCGTTCTAGCACAAAAGGAGACAAAGAATGTGTCTCATATGTCTCCAAAAAGTGGCCAAAGTGTGCTAAAAACAAAGGAGACCAAAGGTACATAGG